>Ga0180434_10000536_pt1 | contig 55839 bp, 39 predicted proteins | sample SS_ome_7_FD_132453 | JGI IMG/M metagenome (GOLD analysis project Ga0180434, IMG submission 132453) | Hypersaline lake sediment archaeal communities from the Salton Sea, California, USA - SS_1_D_2 metaG | ecosystem: Environmental > Aquatic > Non-marine Saline and Alkaline > Hypersaline >...
ACTAATGAAGCAGTCAGTATTGCACAAAACAGTCGGGTTTCTGGCGCTTATAATTATCGTCGCGCTCTCGGCACCCGCATCCGCCGGTACGGCACGGAAAGCCATCCAGGGAGACTGGCAAATTACTATGGATTTCGACGACCGGCAGGTCGAGTCGATTCTGTCGTTTTCTATAGACAAAGAGGGCAAGCTCGCCGGGCGGTGGATCAGCTTTTGGGTAGGTGAACTTACAGATATCAAATATGAAGGTTCAGAACTCAGTTTCGTACGGGTAAGTCGATTCGGAGACCGGGAATTCCGCAGCACTTTTACCGGGACAATCGAACGAGGAAAACTTTCAGGAACCATCTCGAGTGACAGAGGGGAGTCCAGGATCGAAGGCAAGCGTCTCAGAAGGATGTCGAGGGCGACGGGAACCTGGCAAGTTACATTCAAAGTGGGCGACAGGCAAGTCAGCGCGACACTGCTTGTCAAGGCCGACGATAACAATAAGCTCAGCGCAGACTGGCAAAGCCAATGGGGCCAGCACGAGATTACGGATATAACGTTCAAGAAAGGCAAGCTGAAGTTCAAGCGAACCAGCAAAATCCGGGACCGGCAGTGGGAATCGAGTTTCGAGGGAACCGTCAAGGGGCATAAGCTTACGGGCACCATCAAGTCCGAACGTGGTGACATTGCGTTAGAGGGCCGGCGAGACGGCGCCGCCTTAATCGGCAAGTGGGATCTCGAACTGACATCCGACCGCGGCACCCGCAAACAGATACTTCAGGTCAACCCGGATTTGAGCGGGCTCTACGGCTCAAACGCCATCAAGAAAATCGACCTCGAAGGCAATCAAGTGAGTTTCAAGATAGTACGCATGTTCCGCGATCAGCAATACGAGACTACTTTCAAGGGCACATTGGACGGCAGAAAACTCACCGGCGAGCGGATCACTTCCAGAGGCAGCCAGACGGTAACAGGCAGCAAGAGAAGCCGCACGCCGGCAAAGCAAAAGACCACCCGGATCAAGAAGGCTTCCCGCAAGCCGGACGTCATTTATGTCCCCACGCCGCCGGAAGTGGTGGAAAAGATGCTCGAGCTGGCTGAAGTCAAAAAGGACGATTTGGTTTATGACCTCGGCTGCGGCGACGGCCGGATCGTAGTGACGGCGGCAAAAAAATACGGATGCAGGGGCGTAGGCTACGACATTAATCCGAAGCGGATCAGAGAATCGCTCGAAAACGTGGAAAAGAATAACGTCGGAAACCTGGTGCGAATCGAGCAGGAGGATATTTTTACGCTGGACCTCAGCGAGGCAAACGTAATTACGCTCTATCTGCTGCCGAGCCTGAATGTGAAGTTGATTCCGCAACTGGAGAAGCTCAAAACCGGCTCGCGCATTGTCTCACACGACTTCGACATGAAAGGAGTAAAACCGGATAAGGTCGTCAAGATTAATTCCGACAATGAGTACAGCGATCACACTATATATCTCTGGACAACTCCATTGAAGAAAGAAGATGCGAGCGGCGAATAGGCAAGACCCGGGCAAAAAGTCCCAACCAGAGGAACGTCATGGAACGACATTGTTTTCTTCAATGTCACTATCAAGTGAAAAGGAGAAATCATCATGATGGTACGAGTGCCTTTTAATCTGATTCTGGCTTTGATAATATGCTGGAATTCATTGGGATTTGCCCGGCCGGCCGGTGATATTCGCGAGTTGAAGCTTCGTGACTGGCAGCCCCGTTCGATGCTCAAGACTAAACAGAGCCAGGTTAATAAACCGCCGTATCCGGTAATCGACGTTCACAATCATCTCGGCGGGGGTAAGGACCGGCTCACGCCCGAGCAAGTGAAACGCTATCTCTCCGAGATGGATGCAGCCGGGGTTCGCACGGTCGTCAATCTCGACGGCGGATGGGGCCGGCGGCTGGATGAAACTCTCGCCGCACTGGACCAGGCCCATCCCGGCCGTTTTCTGACGTTCGCACTGCTGGATTTCAGCGGCATCGACGAGGAGAACTGGGACCGGCGCGAAGCCAGGCGGCTCGAAGAGAGCTTTCGGGCCGGAGCGAAAGGGCTGAAAATCCACAAGTCGCTCGGTTTAGACCACCGCTATAGTAACGGCAAGCTGATGCCGGTCGACGATCCTAAGCTGGATCCCGTCTGGCGGATGTGTGCCAAATACGACCGGCCCGTTATGATTCACGTCGCCGATCCCGCCGCATTTTTCACGCCGCTGGATCGCTTCAACGAACGCTGGCACGAGCTCGGCGATCACCCGAACTGGCTGTTTCACGGCGAGCAGTTCCCCTCCCGTGACGAAATCCTCGCCCAGCGCAATCGCGCCATCGCCAGGCATCCGGAAACCACTTTCATCTGCGCCCATTTCGGCAATAATCCGGAAGACCTGGCGACCGTCGGAAAGTGGCTGGACACATATCCCAATATGTTCGTCGATATCGATGCGCGGATTTCCGAACTCGGCCGGCAGCCCTACACGGCGAGGAAGTTCTTCCTGAAGTATCAGGACCGCATCATGTTCGGCACCGACACCACGCCCCGCCGCGATGCCTATCGAATGTATTACCGCTTCATGGAGACCGACGATGAATATTTCGACTGCGCCGGTGGTCACCAGAGGCAGGGTTTCTGGATGATATACGGAGTATTTCTGCCCAAGAACGTGCTGGAGAAGATATACCAAACAAACGCCGAACGATTGTTCTTCGGCCGGCCGGCTGCTCCACAGGAACCAGCCCACAAGGTGCTGCGTATCCTGCGGACAGAAGATTTCATCGTAAACGGCAAGGGTGACGCGCCCGCCTGGAAAAAGGCCCCCTGGGAACCGCTCAACCTGCGAGTCTCCGACGGCCGTAAGTATCAGACTCGCGTAAAGATGCTTTACTCGGCGACCGGACTGTACGTGCTGATGGACGCCGAGGATAGCAAAATCACCGCCGCGATGAACGAGGATTTCCTCGATTTGTGGAACGAAGACGTGTTCGAGTTCTTCTTGTGGACGGATGAGCGATACCCGGTTTATTTCGAATACGAGATTTCGCCGCTGGGTTTCGAGCTGCCGATTATCATCCCCAATTTCGGCGGCGAATTTCTCGGCTGGCGGCCATGGCACTACGAAGGCAAACGGAAAACGCAAACAGCCACCACTGTTAAAGGCGGCCACAAGCAGTCGAATGCTAAAATAACGGGCTGGAAAGCCGAGGTGTTCGTTCCGTACGACCTGCTCAAACCCCTGCAAAACGTTCCCCCGCAGCCGGGGACGCGTTGGCGGGCCAATTTCTACCGCGTCGATTACGACGATGATAAAACAACAAGCTGGGACTGGGCCCGGGTCGGATCCGGATTTCACGAGTTCGAAAAATTCGGCACTCTCATTTTCGAATAGAGCTTTGATCGCAGCCCCCCTGCCGGCTTCTGCTTCGCCTGCTGCCGTGCACTATTGAGCCGCCGGGCGATCCTCTTTCAGAACATTACCATCGACACCATAAAATCGAAAGGTCAGCCTGGATTTACCTTCCTGCCGGTCTACCGTCACGGCGAGGAATCCCCCGATCACATTCAAGTACCGGTGCTCGGGCAGCCTCTGGTCATTGCTCCAGCCGCCGGCATGTTGGTTGCTGGCCGGACCGCACGAATATTCCCTCACTCCCGTTTTCGAATCGACTGAAATATACTGCCAGTGACGGTCGCCGCAGATGATATACATGTTTTTCTGTTGCGAGATGAACTGCCGCAGCTCATTGCCTTCGTGCGCGAAATCTGCGTTCGAATGGTTGTCGTGCTTATTCTTCCGGTCTGGCCCTACAAGGGGAGTCGGGCTGATTAAAAACCGGTACGTTGCATCCGATTCCCGGACGGTCCGTTTAAACCACCGCTTCTGCTCCTCACCCCATATCGTTTTGCCGGGGCCGTCGGTCACCGTATTGGGACTGCGGAAGTCACGACCCTCGACAAGCCATATCTGCACGTCCCTGGCCCACCGGAAGGTTCGCCACGTCCGCTCGCCCATCGGCACCTGCTCCGGGAATACCTTCAGTCCCTGCTCGAACGTAAAATCTCCCATGAATCTGGTCTTCCTGCCCGGCCAGCAGTCGTTCATCCACGTATCATGGTCATCCTTGATGAAATAGCTGGCCACCTGACGATGGAATTCGACATTGGTCGGCAGACTATACATACGAGCCCAATGCCAGCGGGCCAGCGGCAAAGTTTTGGCCAGCTTGTCGTAATAGACGATGTCACCGGTATGGACAAAAAAAGAAGGATCGAGCTCGAGCATGGCCGAATATATCTTGTAACCCCCGCCGACAGCATCCTGATCGGGATAAGCCTGGCCGGTCGTTACCGTGAAAACCACCCGTTGAGGCTGGCCGGCACGCGGCGCCGTCCGAAATCCGCCCTCTACGGTCTGTCCTTTTTTGCCGTCCGCTCTTTCCCTCGATTCGGCGCGCATTTTATATTTGCTGCCGGGTTTCAGGCCGGACAGTAGAAACTGATGGGTATAATCGCGTTTCGGATCGACAGCTTCCCAGCCGGTTGCGAGCCATTCGGAAGCAGTATCAATCTTATACCGAATCCTGATCCGGCCCGGCGTCCCCGGTACAGCTCCCTCAATTGTCTCGATACTCGAATTTTCAGGAAAACTGACAATGGGTTTCAGGTCCGGCCTTCCTCCTCGTCTCTTGACTATTTCGCCGGTCTTCGGATCACTATAAGAAACTTCAGGCATAGGCGATTCGGAATCCACCCTTTTAGGGTGCCGGGTGAGACGCGTCCAGACAATCGCCGTATTAGATGTCACCTCGCCGATCTTGATGCCCGTGGCCTGATATGGCCCATCCGAAATATTGCCGCTGTAAGCAATAGCAACCATGAGAAGGTTTATCATGCCCGCTTTTATCACAGATTTCTTAATCATAAGAGTGCCCTTTCGAAGTTAAGCATATTATTTATCATGCCAAAATCTTCTGAACTCACATTTTAGTCCTTTTCCATCGCTAAGTCAAAAAATCAGTAGTATTCCCTATCGTACGTAAAGCATTGTACTTTAACGGAGCAGGAAAATGGTTGCTAAACAAAGTATGTATTTACATAATAAGCTCCTTAGACACAAACAATATCCCAATATAAGGTCATATTATGCTCAAAGTAAAACGACACAAACGCTTAGTTTTCTATTGGCTCTTATTTTGTATTTTGGTATCAGTTAGTATATGCACAGATCTCGATGGCAAGGAAAAAGACTTCATCTATTTTGACACTGAAGACGTTGGCCAACCGGATCGCCGAGTGCCTCTGATTCAGCCCTCGAAAATCGTTAAACTCGATCCTGATTATGGAGGTCAGTGGGTCCTGGCCGCCGACTTAAACGCCGATGGTGCAGTCGATATCGTCAGCGCTGAAAATTTCAATAAAGACGATGTGCACTATACGACCACAGCCGTGGCACAAAACCTCGATGGATCGGTTTTGTGGCGGTGGGGCAATCCGGATATCGGCCGAAAGAACTGGCACCATGATGTTGCCTGCCAGATTCATGACTTCAACGGCGATAGTAAAAATGAAGTTATTCTTTGCACAAAAGGATTTTTAGTCGAGCTCGAAGGGGCAACGGGGCGCGAGCTAAGACGAATACCAATCCCTGACGAAGCTACCGACTGCCTGGTGTTCTGTAATCTCTCAGGAGGCAGTTATGCATCCGATGTGCTCGTCAAAGACCGATACCATCACATTTGGGCGTATAATCAACAGGGCAAACTGCTCTGGACAGTCAGGGACCCCGGCGGATTTCGAACGGCCCATCAGCCACGGCCAATCGACCTCGACGGGGATGGACGCGACGAGATCATGGCCGGCTACGCTATGCTCAGCAGCGATGGCTCCGTTCGCTGGATTTATAGATCGAAACAAGTCGACCAGGCCAAAGGTCATCTCGATTGCGCCCGCGTCTTTAAGCAAGGTTCCTCTCCCGAAGATTTTCGCATCGTGCTTACCTGTTGTGGGGCTAATAATATTGCACTTGTGGATGGCAACGGAAAAGTGTTATGGGAAATATCCGGTCGCCATTTTGAATCCGTAGATGTCGGACGAATCATACCGGGCCATGCCGGAGTTCATATTTGTGTCGATATTGACCATCAACCTTACGGCAAGAGTCCTCTTTGGGTATTGGATCAGCAGGGCCGGCGTCTCGGTAAGCTTGTGACCGATTATAGCCGGCATCACTGCCTATTAGACTTCACCGGAGACGGAATCGAAGAAATTTTGGTTGCGCATAAAGGAGGACTTTACGATAATCAAGGGCGGCGTATAGGCATTTTCAACACACCGGGGGCGGAAATAACCGAGGGAAAACTCAAATATGAAAAGAGTATGCACATTGGCGATATGACGGGCGATGGAATACTCGACGTAATCTTAGCCACTCCTTACAATGTTTACATATATGAGAATACGAACGGTAGGAAATCCGTCAAGCCCCTCCGACTCGGAACCGAACCGAACCTTACACTATATTAACACCCATCAAAGCTATCAGTGTTCTCCAAGCTTTATTTGCAAAGTTACATTTTTGGATGGAACTGCAACCATCTTGACTTGTATAACAACATAAAAGCAATATTTCATAGACTTTGGAATAATAAATGATCGAAGAGACCGGCATCATCAGAGCTGTGCTGGAGGGAGACACTGGGTCTTTTCGACTGCTCGTGCAGAGGTATCAGAAACCGATTATCAGAATGATAGCTAATCTCATAAACGACCGGCATATTTGCGAAGATATTGCCCAGGAAGTATTTCTTGCTGCATATAAGAAACTACCGTCTTTCGATCCGGCCCGCGGCAGTTTCTCGACATGGCTTTTCACAATCGCAAAGAATAAAAGCATAAACGCGATGAAGAAAAGAAGAATCCCTTCGGTGAGTAATCCGCCGGAGAGTACGGATATGTTCGAGCCTGTCAATTCTCTTGTTCGAGATGAATTATTTATCGAATTGGATAAGGCCCTGAAGTCACTTAGCCCCGGACATAGAAGAGCCCTTGTCATGGCCGAATTTGAGAACCTGCCGTACGAGCAAATCGCGCAGATCGAAGGAGTCAGAATCGGAACAATCAAATCAAGAATCAACCGGGCAAAAAACCGGCTAAGGTCGGCCCTCGATGGCATAGATGGAGATATTCAATGAAAGACCACAAAGTTTATGAGTCCTGGAGACAAAATAAACGTGAAATTGACGTCAGCCTAAATTTTACCGACTGGGTAATGAACCGGGTAAATCAGTGGGAGCAGAGCAGAAGCGCCCCGCCGTTTACGATGGACAGACTAATCGAATTAATCTCATTTCATCCCCTGGCCAAAACGGGACTCGTGATGGCTGGCGCTGCTACTGGTATTGTAAGATTAATAATTATGATTAATACAATTTTAAGCAATGGAGTTATAAATGGATGAGCAGGTAGTACATAATAGATATAAGAGGCGTATCTGGCTGGCCGTATTAATGTCGCTGATTATGCCCGGTCTGGGACAGGTATATTGCGGCAGATTAAAAAGAGGACTCGTTCTCAATTTCCTGAACATATTACCGCTGCTCATAATCATCGTCCTGTTCTCCCTGAGCAATTCTCCGGCGCTGATGCAGATAGTGATTGCTCTGATCCTGGCCGGTGGGATAGTACAGTTGACGGCAATTGTTGATTCGGCATTTCTGGCCAAACGCTCGGTAGGCTATCAACTAAAAGACTGCAACAGCCCGGTTGTCTATGCGCTGCTGGTTCTTATTGTCACGGGAGGCAGCATCGGCAGCGCTTTGTACATCAGAGATCAGAGGCTTGAGGCATTTCGAGTCCCCACAGCTTCCTGCTACCCGACGATTGTGCCTAACGACCGAATATTAGCAAATAAAAATGCCTATAACAGGACCGATCCTAAAAAAGGTGACCTTGTAGTTCATATTAATCCGCTTGATCGCCACATGAACTATATAAAAAGGATCGTCGCCGTCGCAGGTGACACTGTCGAAATAAAGAACAATCGGCTATACATTAACGATCGGGAACTGTCATGGCGAAAACTTCCCGATTCCACACTGGATAATATCAGAATAACTTTAATGGGGAAACCGCTTGAAGGAGAGGTCTTTGAAGAGACGAACGGCAACTCAAAATATAATATCTTTCTAATGAATTTGCCCCAGAACGTAACAATTAATAACTTCGAGAAAATAACGGTTCCGGAACATCACTGTTTCGTTTTAGGCGACAATCGCAATAATTCCATGGACAGCAGACATTTCGGTCCCATTCCGCTGGCGACCATTAAGGGTAGAGCGGATTATATCTACTGGCCGGCTATGAATTGGTCGCATTTCGGCAAGATAGAATAATGAACGGCACTGGTTACTTACCGCCGGCTTTTTTCAGGTCCCCATAGCTGATAAGTTTGATTCCCGATTCCTTAATCGTTCTCTTGACCTTATCGCTGACGAACACTTCGGTTATGGCATCGCGGTCTTTTGCTACGTCCTCGTATCCTTTATGGCCGATGGCGCTCATTTCCGCCGTATCCAGGCCCGGATGTTCAACGAATAAATAAGTGCCCGGCTTGAGTTTTTCGAGCAATTTTACAAATCTATCTATTCGCTCGCCGGCGGTTTTCGCATCTCCAAATCCACCGAATCCCCGCACGCCGGCTTCAGGGGGCACAACGTAAAGATCGTATTCTTTTGTCAATTTATCGCAGAGCTTTTTGACTTCGGGATCCCAGCCCGCGCAGCCCATGTGAAAAGAAAGGTGACTGACATGCGGCACTTTGCGTTTGCCCAGCTCAATCTGGGCGCGAATTTCCCTTTCAACTTCTTCGATTTTCCAGTCCGCATCCCGCAAAGCGGTCCCGGCCGGCATATTCTTTCGCCGCCAGATCGTAGGATAGAAATAGCCGTCCGCATCTGTCAGACTCGGGGCATGTGTCAATGGTCGCCACTTGTAATTGTCCCATTCACTGGTCAGGACCACATGAATGCCGACATCCAGTCCCGGATTTTCGTTGAGCATTCTTACGGCCTCGGGAAACCATGAACACGGCACCATTAGTTCGACACTTGTCATTATCCCTTCCCTGTAGGCTCGAATACAGGCCACGTTGGCGGCGTGACATGAACCGATGTCGTCTCCGCGAACAATCAGGCTGATACCTTTGTCGCGGGCCGCACTTTGAGCGTACAGGCAGTCAATAGTCACGGCGTCAATAACCAGCAGAAACAGACAGCACAATATAATACGTGAAAATCTCATTCTTCATCCCTTTCGAAATATACTACAGTCCAAGCTCGTTCAGCAAAAAAGCATGGTATTGCACGCTCCTGTCGATCTGCTCGGTCAACGGCGTGCCTGAGCCGTGCCCGGTTTTCGAGCTGGTTCGAAGCAGAACCGGACGGCCCGAAGAAGTCGCCGCCTGAAGACGAGCAGTCATTTTCCGTGAATGCATGGGATCGACTCGCGGATCGTTGGCGCCGGTCAGGAACAGTACGGACGGATAGGCCGTACCGTCCGCGACGTTATGATAAGGTGAATAAGCGTAAAGGGCACGAAAATGTTCGGGATTTTTCACGGTGCCGAATTCCGGGATGTTAAATTCCCCGTTAGGCGCAAGCTCGACCCGAAGCATGTCATATATTCCAACAAATGAAACCACAGCCCGGCATAGTTTCGGGTGCTGCGTTATCATCGCACCCATAAGCAATCCGCCGTTGCTGCCGCCTATGATTGCCAGCTTCTCGGGCGATGTATAACCGGCGTCGATCATATATTGCATGGCCGCGTTGAAATCATCGAAGACGTTTTGTTTTTTGGTAAGCATGCCTTGCTTGTGCCACTGCTCGCCGAATTCGCCGCCGCCGCGGAGATTGGCCTGCGCATAAACACCGCCGTGATCGATCCAAATCCGGCGCAAGGCGCTGAAACGAGGCTCTATACTAATCCCATATCCGCCGTAACCGCCGAGTAAAACCGGATTCGAGCCGTCCAGCTTCACCCCTTTACGGCGAATTATATTAACCGGCACTCGGGTTCCGTCTTTGGAAACTGCATATTCCCGCACGACCCGGCAATCGGAAAAATCCACGGGCGATTTCGTAACAAGCGCCGTTCTGACGGTTGTCCCTTCGTCGGGACCGAATAAATACCACGCCGCCGGTTCGATGTACGAAGAGTTCGAATACAAAACTGCATCATCCCCCACGGCAACAATCTGTCCCACACTGGAGACCGGCAAAATCTTCGGCCCCGCCTGCCGCGAACCCCGGAGGTCGAAAACACGAATCTCAGATGGGCCGCCGAGCTGATACGTTACGTACAGGCTGTTCGATGTCACCACCATTGGCGGGTGGCCGGCGAAATCGGAAACAATTGTATCGTCACCTTCGGCAACGATAATTTGAGCCTTGTCCAGAGAAGTATCCGCCAGGGACAGCTTTAGTATTTTCCCGCGTGGAGCATCGGCCCGGGAAATAACAAATACCGTATCATCGGGGCCGAAAGTCGCCTGGACGATTTGGTCGTCGTAGTCGGTGATCTGCTTCCACTGCCTTCGTAAAGTACGAACAAAGTGCGCGAAACGGCCGCTGTCGCCGTACTGAACGGTCACAAGCACACGGCCGGAATACCTTTCCGCTTCGAGCTTGATCTCCGCTATGCGCGGAAAGTCACTGCCGATTTCGTATCGATCTTCGCCCGGCGGCGTTCCCATTTTGTGATAGCAGACCTGCTGGTAAAAATCCATATCCTCGGCCGGTCGTTCTCCAGCCCGGGGATATCGGGTGTAGTAGAAACCCGACCCATCCGGCGTCCAGGCAAGATCGCCCCCGGCGGTGCCACCGTTTACACGTGCAATAACCTCTCCTATTTGCTCGCCGGTCTTTACGCTGTAAACGTGCACATCGCCGCTTTCCGAGCCGCCGACCGAAAGCGAAACCGCGATAAGGCTGCCGTCCGGTGAAGGCACGTAAAAATCGATAGATGTCGATGCGCCGGGATCGATTTTGGTCGGGTTAACTACGACTCGTTCCAAGTCCGGCTGCTGCGCAGAGGGCATTACAACCAGAAAAGGCTGCTCCAGCGGCGGCTGGCGCTTCATCGCGAACAGTTTTCCTTCACGCCGGCAAAGCGAGTAATAGCTTACCGATTGGGCCGTCAGTATTTCCGTAACCTGCTCGCGCAGCTCTTCGACGCGGGGCATGTTGTCCAGCTTCTTTCGAGCATAAGCGTTCTGCTCGTCGCTCCAGGTTTGAACCTGCTGGTCATCCCAATCTTCGAGCCACTGATACTGATCGACTACTTTCACGCCGTGATATTCGTTTACAACCGCTGCCTGGGGAGTTTGGGGCGGCCCATATACAGAACAACCCGCAAGAACAATCAGTAGAACAAGTAAAAGTTTTGCATAGCGCATTACCGGCTCCTTTCATTCGAAAAAGTCTTCACATTCTTTATGCCAATTCTACCTGCTCGTGTCTCGCAGGACAACGTCAAATCTTAAAGACGTCAGCCCTTAACATGAAATTAAAATTTTCCAGTTGAACTGCTGACCAATATGATATAGAATAAAACAATAAATCATACTGGAAACGAAGTCATGAGGAAATCGCATGCATTCACTCTTATAGAGCTCCTCGTCGTCATCGCTATCATTGCAGTTCTGATGGGGATTTTGATGCCCGCCCTGAAGAAAGCTAAAAACCAGGCCCAAAGCTCAGCCTGCCAGGGCAACCTCAAAAACTTTACTCTCGCGGTACAAATGTACGCCCAGGACAACGATGATAGGTTCTGCCATCCCGCCAGTTGTTATTTCTCTCAGCTCGATCCATATCCAGGCGAAGCGGGCGACCGGTGGAAGCGCTGGTGCAATGGAAATGTGTACCTGAGAGAGCATCCGGAATATGCCAGCGAATTTTTTACATACCTGTCCGAAGCGCGGGCGCTTATCTGCCCTACATTTAAACGCCTGGCCAAAAGCACGCGCTTCCACTCGGACTTCGCAGATGAGAGCGACGGCGTGGAAAACTACATGCCCTGGTACAACTACAGCATGAACGCCTACCTCGGAATGAAGGACGGCGAATGGGGCGTGCTCAAGGTCCTGAATGTTAAAAACTCCGCACAGGTATTCTCTTTTGCCGACGAGGGCTGCCTGGTAAAACCGGGCTATTTCAGGCAGGGATTAAACGACACCGCCCTGTTTCCAGTCTGGCCGACGAGCGAAGCACCAAGCTGGGTACAGAACGCCGGCGGCAGCAAATGGAACGTCAGACCCGGCCCCGCTTCCGAGGGCGGCCTCGGCGAATTCACCGATGTCATCGCCGGCTTTCACAATGCCCCCACGGGTGATCCTATAGGAGGCAAAGGAAACGCGGCCTTTCTCGACGGACACGTTTCCGCTCATCCATTCGAAGAATCATTCGCCCTTGCCTGGCCTTATTAAAACCAATGCAGTAGAACCGCCTGAGCACGCATCACAGAATCAGGCCTTAGTCGACCACAAACATTGTAACCGTATCCTGGTCCTTGATGAAGATACGGTTACCCGCAAGTACCGGGTGCGCGTAGATGGGCGTCTCGGACACCTTGATTTTTGCCAGTTCGGAATATTCCTTTCCGCTCGGCTTGTAAACGATCAGTTCGGAATCGTTGGTCAGAAGCACCAGACAAGAACCCGCATCAATAATGGATCCAAAACCCCGGCTGCCGTGCGTAGCAGAGTCGGTCCAAGCAGTCTGGCCGCTCTGAGCATTGATGCAGTAAAGATTGCTGCGGTCGGTGAGCCCAAAGAGCAGGCCGTCCCTGAGCACCGGCGAGGTGTACTGCGGGGCGAGATCCGGGTTGCTCCAGAACTCGTTAGCGACAAAACCGTCACCCTGTTTCTCGATCTTCACGGCCTTGGCGCCCCGCCCTCTCCCGGTAATTATAACCGTTTGGCCGTCAATGACCGGAGTGGCAGCGTTGTAGGACCTTTTCGGGGGCACGAATGGAAGTTGCCACAGAAGTTTGCCATCGGCTACGCCGATACTGACGATGCTTTTTTCGGTTGGCGAGACAAGCTGTTTTGCGCCCGCTGCTGTCAACAAGGCGGGCGAGCCATAGTCCGGACCTTCTTCGCCCCATCGCCATTTCTCATTACCGGTATTCAGGTCATACGCTATGATCGCCCCATTGCCTTGTCCGCCCAGATGTGCGATGGCCATCCCGTCAACAACAATCGGCGAGAAGGATGTAAAAAACCTGGGCACGACTTTGGGGAACGGGTCTTTGCGCCACACGACTTTGCCGGTGGCCGCGTCCAGGCAGGAGAGAACTCCGCCGACGCCCAGTGTAACGACCTTTCCATCCGCCACTGCGGGCGAGCTTCTGGGCCCCGGGTGCCGGGCGGCCGCTCCGGTGACGGCCTGCGCCACGTATTTGCTCATCCACTGCTCTTCTCCTCTCTCGACTTCCAGGCACGTAGTAACCTCTTCAACGCCCTGCCGTGTAAAAACGTAGAGCTTCTCGCCAACCAGAGCCGGCGTAGCATCGCCAGAGCCGACCGGAGTCTTCCACCTTTGCTTCAACACCCATCGCTCGGGAGTTTCGAATCCTGTTACTTTACCATCCCTGTTGGCTCCCCGCCACTGCGGCCAATCCTGCGCGAAAACACAGCTTGCGCCAATCAGTATCACGCAGCCCAGCATAACGGCCCTCGATAGATTTGCTTCGTTCATGATAACCTCCGTTCTTATCTCACTTCAGACGCCCCGCCGAGCTGCACCCACGGCAACTCTATATAAGCGTGGGCCCACAGATTACAATCTAATCGGCCCCGCCTGACGTGTCAACATTATTTGACTTAGTACTATCCAATTAAAAAAATGCATAAGTATTTCCAAAAGCCAGACGTAAATTGTGTCCGAAATGAAAATGCTCAGCTATCTTTTCCGCAAAATCTTTTTAAGAAATCCGTGATGGCACATCGTGGCATCAACTTTCGGCTTCACACACAGAACTTCCGGTATTAAAATGATTCCTTAATGGTCGATTTGACTCATGTTGCGACCGATAGCGAAATCAAAGCGGCTCAAATAGCTATCGTTAGCAGAAACAATTTTAACGCGAGTCGCATAAAAATATGCCGAGATTGAAGCCATGAAGAATATCCGTGTTGCATCCGTCCAGTTCGAGCACGTGCCTTCAGATAAGCAGGCAAATCTCGCTAAGATCGAGAATTTCGTCCGGCAGGCCGCCTCGCAGGATGTCGAGCTTATCGTATTCCCTGAAGCCTGCATTACCGGCTATTTGTTTTTACGGCAACTTTCGCGTAAAGAGTTGGAGGCCCTGGCTGAGCCTGTTTTTGACGGCCCTTCGTCGCAGGCGCTTATGGCTCTGGCCAGGCAGCACAAGATGACCATCGGCGCGGGCCTCGTGGAAATCGCCGACGACGGGAAAATGTATAATACGTATGTGGTCGCGATGCCCAACGGCGAATTTCAGCGTCACCGCAAGATTCATTGTTTTATCAGTGAGCACCTCTCGTGCGGCTCTGAATTTACTGTGTTCGACAGCCCGCACGATTGCCGCCTGGCCGTGCTTACATGCTACGATAATAATCTGGGCGAGAACGTTCGTATTTCGGCATTGAAGGGGGCGGAAATTCTGTTGGCGCCGCACCAGACCGGGGGCTGCAAAACGCCGAGTCCGGGCTGTATGGGCGTGATTGAAAAATCGCTGTGGCAAAATCGACAGACAAATCCGCAGGCAATCGAGACCGAATTCAAAGGGCCGAAAGGCCGGCAGTGGCTCTTAACGTGGCTTCCGGCACGCGCCCACGATAACGGGTTGTTTCTGATTTTCAGCAACGGCGTGGGGGTAGACGGCGACGAAATCAGAACCGGCAACGCCATGATTCTGGATCCTTACGGGCGGATACTGAAAGAGACCTGGAAGGCTGATGATGATATGGTGGTCGCCGACCTATATGCTCAACTGCGATTCAATTGCACGGGTGTGAGATGGATTAAGACGCGCCGGCCAGAGTTGTATAAACCGCTGACGGTCACCACCGGCCTGGAAGAGGATATCCGGCGTGTCCGGTTCGGTAACAATATTTAAATAGGTGAGAATATGAAAACAATAGGATTGATCGGCGGGATGAGCTGGGAATCGTCCCTCGAATATTATCGTATTATAAATGAGGTCGTAAGAGAACAACTCGGAGGGTATCATTCTGCAAGAATTTTGATGTATTCCTTCGATTTTTCGGAGATTGCCGAACTCCCGCACAAGGGCGGTTGGGGCGAAGTAGCAACGTTGATTATTGGTGCGGCCAGTAAGCTCGAAAAAGCCGGGGCTGACGTATTGCTCATCTGTACGAACACAATGCACAAGGTCGCGGACGAGGTCCAGGAAAATATCGGGATCCCACTGTTGCACATCGCCGATGCAGCCGCAGAACAAATCAAGGCAAGAGATCTCAAAAAAACAGGACTCCTCGGAACCAGGTTCACAATGGAAGATGATTTTTACAAAGAAAGACTGGCCGAAAAGCACGGCCTTGAAACGATTGTTCCGGACGAGCAGGAGCGGCGGATTGTCAATAACGTGATTTACGATGAGCTTTGTTGCGGCCAAATCAGGGATTCTTCAAAAAATGAGTTTCGCAAAATCATGCAGAATCTTGCCGTAAAAGGCGCCGAAGGAACCATTTTAGGGTGTACGGAAATACGCCTCTTGGTAAACCAGCAGGATGTTGAGATACCCGTATTCGATACAACGGCCATTCACGCCACAGCCGGGGCTATGTTCGCTTTGAATCAATAGTGTTTATATATACGTCGATCAGTGAATTCAGGAGAATAGAATGAAAGTAATCGCTTTTAATGGAAGTGCCCGCAGGGACGGCAATACCGCCACATTGATTAGAGAGGTTTTTTCCGAGTTCGAAGCCGAAGGGATCGAAACAGAGATGATTCAACTGGCCGGAAAGACCATTCGCGGCTGCACCGCGTGCGGCAAATGCTACAAAAACAAGAATAAGAGATGCGCTGTAGACAATGACTTTGCAAACGAATGCATCGAAAAAATGATCGACGCCGACGGCATAATTCTGGCTTCTCCGACTTATTTTGCCGATGTCACTGCCGAGATGAAGGCACTGATTGATCGCGCGGGCTATGTCGCAAGGGCCAATTCGTTTATGCTCAAGCGAAAGGTCGGTGCGGCGGTTGTTGCCGTCCGCAGAGCCGGGGCCATTCACGCCTTCGATTCGATTAACCACTTCTTTCTGATTAGTCAAATGATCGTGCCGGGATCGTCCTATTGGAATCTCGGGATCGGAAGAGCGATAGGCGACGTCGAGCATGATGAAGAAGGGCTGGAAACCATGCAGACGCTCGGCCGGAACATGGCCTGGCTGCTTAAGAAAACTGTCCCGAACACTTCTGGATGATCTGAAGATTCTTTAACGCTACGACTTCGTTTGCACTTAACTCGGTACAGCATTTAGCAAGTTTAGCGGCTATGCCGTCATTTCGACCGAGCGAAGCGAGCGGAGAAAGCTTTTTATTTATGAAACACTATACCATTGCCCGTCAGTCCGGCAGTCGCGAAATCCGGAAATTATCGAACCGGATCCAGTGCTCGGTATCTTCGGGGCCGTGGTAGCATTGTATGCTGACCTGATCGTTGCGAGGCGCCGGCAGCTTGCCCGTCTCGGCCGTTTGAAACTCGCCCTCGGCGTTCGGGCGGTACTGGGCAATAAAACTGTTGCTCGTAACGATTAGCCTAAGCTGAACTTTCTTGCTGGTCATGGGCTTTCGCCCCGGGATAATCATCAGCTTTCCATCGACCAGCTCTTTAACAAGCTTAAACACCGGCTTGCCGTCGTTATACCAGGTTATCCCGGCCTGCTCGTACTGCTGGGTGGGTTTTGTTGTACTGTTTACAGTCACGTCGATGGCGAATTTGCCGCCACTGCGATCCGGCGCCTGACGGAGCAAAGCGTTCTTTACGTTATGCGCCGCTCCCGGCTCATTGCGAATCCCCAGAGCGCCATCACGGAGCCGCCACGCCGAAGGATTCTCCCGCAGCCATGACCAGCCATTATCCAGCTTTTCGTCGAAACTTTCCTCGAAGATAATGGTCTGCTGCTTGGAAACGCCCTTGATGATCGGCGTCAGAACGATATTTCGATAATTGACGGCCGTGTGGTCGCCCTGCAGATAAATAGGCCCGGGCCTGAACTGGTCGGACCACATCGCTCCGCCGGTGCAGCCTAAAAGCGGCTCGTTGTCGATAATCGTCTTGACGTTAAGCTTCACCGTTACGTGGCGATCCAGCAATGTCATATCCAGGGTCTGCCACTGCCCGGCGGGCTTCTCGGCGCTGACAATCGGCGTAATCCGACTGTAAATCCCGCCCATGTTATGCGAATCGAGTCCCCTGCCGTAAGTATCGCTGACCTGGACCTCGTAGATGCCGCGCAGATAAACGCCGCTGTTATTTCTCTTGGGTATGTTCACTTCCAGCTTCAGGTTGAAGTCCTCGAACTCGCCTTCGGTGCGAAGGTTGCCGTAGGAAATGTGAGGCTCGCCTTCCTTCTGCTCCGGCCTGTTGACAAGCACGCCATCTTCGACCGACCAGCCGTTCGCCTGGCGCGGATTGGTCAGCTTCCACCCGTCCAGATTAGTTCCGTTAAATAATTTGATGGGCTTGCCGTACTTTACCTTCGATAAGTCCGGCCTGGGCGGCAGCGGCGGCGTACGCTTGCCGGTAAAATCGCTGCTGCGTTCATCCCGGCCATTCCGGCCGGGAATGATTTGCGTCAAAGACAGCTCGTCACCCGAAACTTTCGCAAGAATCTTCTCGGTGTACTCATCCGTCCGGACCACTTTGCCGGAAGAGTCCCTGCGTCGAATTTTATGATCGCGTTCGAGAATGAGCGTATCCCCATCCATTTTGGTTCTGCTGACGGGAACAACGCTGCCGCCGCCCCACAGAATGCTCGATTTCAACTGCCCGTCCTGATACTCAACACCCAGCCAGCCTGCCCCGCCGCCCGGAATGGTCAGTGCCCAGTGCCCGATATAAGGATTAGCCGATTCAGCCCCCAAAACCGTCACACAGCCAGCCGACAAGACAAGCAAAACCACCGCGTAACAAATGCCCTTACCCATAAGAAGTACCCTTTCACAATAGTTGAATTAAAATTGGTAAACATTTCTTACGCTATCGCCGGCAAATTGTCAACCCGATTTAAATCCCCATATAATAAAAAGCATAACTTGAATCTTCCCAACCAATCCTCGACAAACAGGCTCACATTTGATAATATAAGTCTCTCCGGTGCTGAAGAAGATATGCTTAAACATCTGTTCGCAGGCCGCTATGTGAGATATGGATGCACGCGCATGAACAAACTGAATTATAGCTCCGATTTCGCCGGGAAAATAAACAATCAAAATTCGAGGCGACCGTTACGATGATACCTCTATGCAAGAAAATCCTGCTTGTGGGAATTTTTCTCGTTTTAGTCACTGCATTTGCAGTTCATTACTTTCCGCCTCGGAATAATATGGACGATACGAAAATATCGGATGTAATGAATATCCTGCAGCCTTCTCAGGAGGATATGGAACAAAGGAGCATGGAGGAATACCTGCATATTATGCAGGCACGGGCACAACGTATCCGGATTCGTCTGCTGTACAGGACCGATCATGAGAGCCTTCTGGTTGCATGTCGAGAGCTTTCGAAGAAGAAAGCCGACGGAGTTTTGGAAAGCCGGATGTATAACGTTCTATTTGATCCTCATCCCGAATCTTCAAAATTTCCCGCGGCGATACTGGAGCTCGAGCCAAACTACGTATTTATTGACAACGACGGGCGAATCATGGTGGAGATGTTGGGAGGTCTGGATCATTTCGGAATTAATGCTTACCCTGAGGATTACAAAAAATCATCAGATGCGGAAAAACTCGGAGACAAAAAGCTACTCGACGGCTTATGGTATTACGATGATGGATACCTCGCACACCCGGATGATTATGACAAGCAGATAGAATCGCTCCGGCCGAAATCAGGGCAGAATTAACTCTTTAACCTTGTAATAGGGTGTGCAAAATTCATTTTGCACACGCGGAAGAAACAATCGATATGCTTGTATGTAAAATTATATCTATGGCAGAATCAGACAAGTGGCATTAACTTTTTTAATGAATAGATCAGCGTGTACAACAAGCTGCACACTACCAAGCTGCAAAAATGTTTGTGACATTTAATAATTGAAGTGTGAGCTTAGTCATCCTGCCGTGAGGCATCCCTTACAGAACTTATTGGAGTGCGATGTATTACAACTTGCTTTTTGCCATCTCTTTATTGTATTCGCGTAAAGCCGCTTCGGGCGAGATGAATTTAACCTTCCGCTTCTTATAATCCCAGACAGCAAGCGGCATTTTTTCCTTTCTATGCCGCTCAATAACATCCCTTACGGCCTCTCTCATTGCCAAAAGAGCCTTGTCATGCAAAGAAAGCCGCTTTTTCATATGCCACCGATACCTTTCTGTTATTCATACGGCCGCTATTATAACGCCTCTGCCATATAGTCTCCATTAAAATAACGCTATTGAAACTTGAATATAAAAATCGGATTGTCTATATAAGAGTCTTCTCACGGAAATTTTATGGAATTCACTTGATATTTAATTTAATATATAGTATAATATACACTTAACATACGAATATCGTATTGAATGAGGATTAGAAAATGACAAATTCGTCATTGCGAGCGTAGCGAAGCAGTCTCAAACCAAACGAGTGCTCTTCTTTTGACAATTCAGGAGATTGCCACGGCCCTGCGGGCCTCGCAATGACGGATTCTGGAACCTTACATAAAAAAGCGATTTGAAAAACAAAGCCAATTTTGGGAAAAGGAAAAAGTAAAAATGAAAAAGGACAAACTAAGAGTAAATCCGGAGGAGTTGTTTGAAAAAACAAAGCCAATGTTAAAATGGGCAAAATGGCATTAATTCTTTAATAGCAAAGATTTATATGGATTTTGGTTGTTTTGAGCGTTTTTTAGTCGCGAAAAACAAAGCCAATCAAAGCCAATTCATCGTTCAGCGTGATGAATTCGGAGTACTGCGAAAAGGCGATTGAAAAAACAAAGCCAATTTTCACCCTCGCGCCGTCCAAAATCAGTTGAAGCCGGGCATAAAATAAGCATAATCAAGAGAAAACATATACCTTATGAAACGAAAGGTAAAATATGCTTCTGAATCGTCGCAATTTCGTTCAAATGACGGCCGGGGCGGGTTTATTGTCGATCCTGCCGGGCTGCAAGGCCACAATTGGCAAAACGCAAGCTCCTTCTAATACCCGGCAGGTTTCGATAAAAGAGCTGGAGAAAGCCGCCGAGGCACCCGTGCTGAATCTGGAAGGCCTAAACTCGCCGCTGGTGATAGAGTCGATTGAGCTGCTGAGAAAAGACCGGGATTACATCCTGCACGTCAGATCGAAAGACGGCGCCGAAGGCATCGCCATACCCAATTCCAGGCCGGATTATTTATCCCCGATACTGAAAAAGCGGGTGATCCCATATTTCATCGGTAAAGACGCCCGGGATTTGGAAGAGCACCTGTTTGAAGTATACCGTTACAGCAGCAATTACAAGCTCCAGGGCCTGGCGTTGTGGTGTCCGGTATCCTGGGTGGAGTTCGCCCTGCTGGACATGATGGGCCGGGTATCGGGCAAATCCATCGGCCAGCTCCTCGGCAACATCGTCCGGCAACAAGTGCCCTTCTATATCGCCAGCGGGCGGCGGGATTCGACGCCGGAAGAAGAAGTGGAATACCTGGCCAACCTGGTCGCCGATACAGGCGCCAAAGCCGTCAAATTCAGACTCGGCGGACGAATGAGCAAAAATGCAGACTCAATACCCGGCAGGAGCGAGAAACTCATTGCCCTTTCGCGTAAAAGGCTGGGCGATGAAATCGACATCCACGCCGACGCCAACAGCTCGTACGACCCGCCGAAAGCCATTGAAATCGGAAGGATGCTGGAAGACATCGATGCGGTCTATTTCGAGGAGCCCTGCCCATTCGACCACTTCGAGGACACGAAAAAGGTCGCCGACGCTTTAACAATCCCCGTGGCCGGCGGCGAGCAGGAATACAGCCGTCGGCGTTTTCGATGGGCCATTTACAATCGCGGCGTGGACATCGTTCAGCCGGACCTGCAATATTACGGCGGGCTTATTCGTTCGACGCGCGTCGCGCAGATGGCGGCACGGGCGGGGATGCCGACGACCGTACATATCTCGGGCGGCTTCGGATTCGTTTATATGCTGCACTTCGCTTCTTTCACGCCGGATATAGGTGCTTATCAGGAATATAAAAAGGGAACCGAGAGATACAGCAACTGGTTCGACCCGCCTTTGGAAATCAAAAACGGCTCGATCACAGTTCCACAGGGGCCCGGCGTAGGTATTAAGGATATCGGAGAGCTGCTTAAGGGTGCAAAATCGGTTATGTAGTGACATTTCAATATAAACGGTCGATAGACATCCAATAGAATTGATGAAAAATGTGTGGCAGCCTCAAAGCCGCAGGCTTTGGGGATGGTCGCAAACGTCAGAATTTGGAAGCACAATAATGTATTCCCGCTCGCGGGATCGTTGAACAATGTGAGACAGCTTAGTCGCTGCGCTGCTCGCAAAGTAAAAAAAGGCTATCTTAGGAGAACAGAGAATGTTTAGAAAATACAGCAGGTTATACTTAGGATTATTAATACCGATGATCGCATTCTCCGGCTGCGGACAGACTGCGCTCCATATAGAGCTGGTGCCCACCGACCGGCAGCTCGAAGAGACCCGGATACAAAGGGATGCGGGTTTGTTTGTCTCTGATAAAATCGCAATCATCGACGTTGACGGATTGCTCGCCAACAGGCGAAGGGGCCGCTGGATGCGCTCGGGCGAGAATCCGGTGAGCCTGTTCATCGAGAAACTCGACAAGGCCGCCTCAGACCGTTCCGTCAAAGCAGTCGTCCTTCGTCTGAACTCTCCCGGCGGGACCGTCGCGGCCAGTGACATCATGTACCATAACCTGATGGAATTCAGACGGCAAACGGGTAAACCAGTCATAGCCTGCGTGCTGGGCATCGGCTGCAGCGGCGCCTATTACGTAGCCTGCGGCTGCGACGGAATCATTGCCCAGCCCAGCGGCGTGGTCGGCAATATCGGCGTAATTTTCCAGACGTTCAGCGTCGCGGGAACGCTGGATAAAATCGGTGTCAAAACAGTCACTATTAAAAGCGGCCAGCTCAAGGACATGGCGTCGCCGCTCCACGATTTGAGCGAAGAAGAACACGAGGTCCTGCAGGGGATAATCGAGCACCTCTCCGGGCAATTCTTCGAGGTCGTGCGAAAGGGCCGTAAAGAAATCGATGAAAAGAAAATGACCGAGCTGGCAGATGGGCGGGTATTCTCGGCTCAGCAGGCACTACGGGAAGGGCTTATCGACAAAGTCGGCTACATGGACGACGGAATCAAATGGGCCAAAGAAATTGCGGGCGTCAAGAAAACACAGGTGGTAATTTATCACCGGCCGTCAAGCTATAAGCCAAACGCCTACGGCCTGGCAACGGCCGGCGCCGACGGCCTCGGGCCGCTGGTTAACCTCGAACTGCCCGACTGGCTCGACAGCCCCGGAGCCCAATTCCTATATCTCTGGCAGCCCGCGGTCGATTAAACGCCGGAGGTGAATCCCGCCCTGCTTACGTATCGGCCCTAAAGTCTGCCGGCCGTCCAGAGGATGGCACGCCTCACGAGCCGGCGGTAGTTGCGATTCTCGTAGGCCTGTGAGTCATGCCCCAGTTGAATCGTACAGACTTTTGAATTGCCGTATCTTCTCACCCAGCCGACGGTCTCGTCGCTCGAGGCGTGATCTACCGTAAGGAGAACATAGTTGTTCTTGTCAAACCAGCAGTTTTTGTAACCCTCGTCATGAATCGCAAAATCGCCCAGTCCCTCGGTAATCGGATGGAACTTGTCCCTGACTCGGATCGCCATATCGATATCATGCTCGTACGAACAGGCCTTGCACATAACGCCATCTTCCATTGTATCCCTGGTGTAGTACTTCGCGCCGATGATCTTCTTGAACTCGGGCCACTGCTGGAACGAACACATAGTATGATGCAGAGCGACGATTCCCACGCCCCGATCCAGCAGCTTGAGGAAATTCTTCCGTCGCTTTTCGGAGATCTGCTGGGTCATGCTGTAGAACACGATTACATCATAATTCCAGTTACTGATGTCCTCGAAAAGCTCGCTGTGGTCCTTCTGTACCGCCTCGGTATAAGTAATTTCCTCGACCGAATCCATCATTTCGAAAAACGGTTCGCGCTCGAAACCGTGCCCGCCGGTGACGACCACGACCTTCAGCTCTCCCGGTTCGGCGGCGTTCAGCTCACGGATGCGCAGATTCCGCCAGCGGACCTGGTAAGGGAAGAAGTCCCTGCCGAGCCCATGGACCTGAAGCCCGATTATACCCTTTGCGTCCACCGAATCCCTCAACTCGGCGCAGGGAATCCCGTTCACCCACGTTTTAATGGAACTGCCCTTGCATTCGATTCGGTACTTGTTCCACTCGTCATTCTTGAATGCCTTTGCAGCGGCCGGATTATCGGTTAAATCGGCCAGAAAGAAGCCCCGACGCGCCTCATCATAAATGCCGCCGGAGGTTCCTCTTTCGGCGTCGGCGATTTCGACTTGATAGCCGTAGACGCGGTCAGGCGGGATCAAACGCTGCCGGGGCCGGCCATCGGACCTGCGAAATACGAAGAACATCGTGTCTTCGGCAATGTGACTGCGAATCTGAACTCCGGAATTCAATCTCGGGTCGCATTTGACCTCGAATTCCAGGATGTAATCTCCGTACTCTTTTTTTGTACAAAGAAACGTGTTGGGACTGCCCTTGACGGCTGTGCCGACTATCGCCCCGTCCTCGACACGATACTTCGCGTAGCCGCTATGAACACTCCAGCCCTTCAGCGTTTCACCGTCGAATAAATCCACCCACTCACCGGCCATCGCACAGGTCGTAATCAGCGACAGCATCAAAATACTCAACAATAGATTCTTAAACATTTTCCCATGCTCCTTTATTAAAAAAATGAATTCACACACTACCCTATTATAAATAGATTGTTCTGAAACGCAAGTCTTTCGGCGGAAATTTCGATTCACAACCGGGCAGGCCGACGCCAAAATTAAGATTAAGAACCGAATTTAACCAAATTGCTCTTCTAAAATATTGACACACAGCGTAAAAGTTATTATATTACAGGCACTTATGGATTTTGCGCCCGTAGCTCAATTGGATAGAGTCGCGGACTTCGAATCCGAAGGTTGCAGGTTCGAGTCCTGCCGGGCGCGTTTGTAACATCTGAATCGGCAAGTGGTTACAACTGCTTGACTTTTCTCTTTGTTGAGAATGTCACTTGCTGCACCAATTTGCACCATTTTTCGACACACGTCCTACGTCTTTCGGGTTGCGTTTACAGCACTTTTCGAGCAGTCTCGGACTGACTCTATGTCAAAGCGACGGTGATGAGCAGGTCCCACTCTAAGACGGACTCATTTTGCACGTCAGATGCAGTTCTCAACATGCGGTCAATTTCTACAGCAGCATAAATCCTGATCTTTTGCATGGGCACCTTTGGAACTCTTATCAGTCTCGCGAATATGGGGTGTGGGTAAAGTGACGGAGAAAGCCCTGAAATCCAAAGTGATCGATACAATCAAGCAGCTTCGAGAGGCTCCACCAGAAATCCTTAGGAGTGTTTTGGGTGACCAGTCGCCACATGTACTCCGATTAGCTCGAGGAGTGGATAACAGGGAAGTAGAATCCGATAGAGAGGCTAAGAGCATTTCCAGTGAACAGACCTTTGCCACAGATATTGTCGACAAGGATATTCTACTTGATGTGCTGTTGCATCAAGTTGAGGATGTTGCACAGAGACTCAGACTAAATGAGTTGGAGGCAAAGACGATTACTCTGAAGCTGCGATATGATGATTTCCGAACAGTTACGCGAAGTGCTACCTTTGATCATCCAACAAATATTACCAAGATATTGTGGCAGGAAGCTGAGCAGGTTTTCTTAAAATGGCATAAGAAATCTGCAGGTGCACTAAGATTGTTAGGATTCGGAGTCTCTGGTTTACATCAGGCTGGTAGTAGTCAACATCAGTTGTTTCCTGATCCTGAGAAGGAGAAGCAAAAAAGGCTGGATGAGGCATTTGATAAGATCAGAAACAAATTTGGACATGATGCCCTCAGAAGAGGAAAATAGACGTTTTATATAGTCTTAACAAGCGTAATATTGGCATTCTGATCGAGCCTGCTCACCCTTGATTTTAGCCCAAAAAAGCCGATTATTCGACAACGTATTCAATGACCTCCGTCAATTAGTTAGTGACATTTACCGATACGTAATGACTTGGATGCCTCAAATAAAATTTTTGTGGCAGCATATATTTTAGTATTTGACTTTGAGCTTTTCGTAGGTAGAAAGTGACGAAAAAGAGCTGACAACAATATTTAACTGTCAGCTCTTTAACCTGTTTTAAGAAGTCGTGACTAAGGACTCACTGCCCGATTGTATATGCGGACGTCATCAATCATTCCCGACCAATAAGTTCCGGATTCCATAGCCTTATCGACACCAATGTATAGACTGTTTGTAGAACCTTCCAGGTCTGGCTGCATATCATTCGCAACTACTACGCCATCAACACAAAGTGATCTATGTGAACCGTCCCAGACAAATCCGATATGATGCCATTGATCATCAGTTACTACAGATTGTGATTCAAGCGGCTCTGGGCGAAATCGGCCAACAGGTGGAGGCACTAATCCAGTCATCAGACTTCCATCCGATGCTGTTATACCCAGCCAAGTCTCGCCGGAACCGGTTCCGTCCTCCTGCGAGATAATCACCTGGCCGGCAGTGCCGCCTTTGATCCAGGCAAAGACACTAAAGGCACCGTCCGCCGGATCTAAGACAAAGCCTGTCTGGACGTAGTCGTCAATACCATCGAACTGAAGTGCTCCGTCTGCATGGCCGGAGTCGGGCTGCCATGTGGGATTGCCGCTTAGTACGCCGTGATTGTCGCTGATGCTGTTATAAGCAATATCACCTGCTGTTTCGTCCAGTTTCCAGTACGCAATCAATTCAGGTGAAAAGCTTTCTTCAAATAAATGTTCAGCAAGGATAATCAAATCCTGGACGTCAATGGTACCGTCACCCCAGGCCATCGGGCCAATGTCACATAATGGATAGTCCTCGCCCCAGTGGTCAACCATGATGCACATGTCGGCGGAGTCCACGATTCCGTCGCCGTTGAAGTCAACGATTGGATTGATGGACACCTGCCATAGGTCGAATGAGCCGAAGCCGCCAGGGCGGTCCGAGCTGAAGTAAAAAGTGCTGCCGTCGGGGGAGAGGGCCGGCCCGCCTTCGCTGGCTGGACTATTCACAATCGGACCAAGATTCATCGGTGTTCCCCACGGATCACTTAATGTATGCCGTGTCGTTATCCATATGTCCCCATAGAATCCGCCGTAACCACCTGATCGCCCTGAGATGAAAAAAAGTAACCGACCATCGGCTGAGATATGCGGGCAAAAATCCATAGCGGAACTGTTAATCACTGGCCCGAGATTAACCGGTGTATCCCAGTCATCTTCTATCTTTGACCGCTTCGCAATCCATAAATCGATACTATCTGAGCCGCCGGATCGATTAGACCAGAAATATAGCTCTAGTCCATCGTCCGAGATGGCGGGACAACCGTCCATAGCCGAACTATTGATAGTCGCCCCGAGATTCACTGGTGTACCCCAGTCGTCATCCAGCGTTGCCCTGCTCGTTATCCAGAGGTCGTAATTACCAAACCCACCGGGCCGATCGGAAGCAAAGTGGAGAATCAGACCATCAGGCGAGACATCCGGGGCAAAGTCGTCAGACGAGCCGTTAACTGTTGGTCCGAGATTTACCGGTATTTCCCAGTTGTTTTCTACTGTTGATCTGTTAGTTACCCATAAGTCTCCCTTGCCGTACCCGCCGGCACGGTTGGAGTTGAAATAGAGTTTCAGTCCGTCCGCTGAGATTTCAGGGTCTTCGGCGCCGGCCGAAGTGTTAACTGTTGAGCCGAGATTCTGTGGCTCCCCAAAGACGAAATCGGCTCTGGTACTTCCGGCAACGAACAAAATGGTGAGAAATATTACTCCGACAAAGGCGGACAGTCTTGTTATATTTAATAGTGACACTCTCATATCTAACTACCCTTTCTATAAGCCCGGAACACCTGTTTTGTGACTCGCGGATCTTCCCCTTTTAGATCAATATGTGATGGTTCCTTCACCCCAGTAGCTGTTGGTCATGCTGACCGGATTACCCTCCTCGTTTACTTCTTGATTTAGGATAGTGTAATCGAAGCTGAACCCACCGGTTATGTTCTCAAACCGCCCGGTCCCGCCTGTGAAGGTGACCGTCGTGTGCTGCGTGCCGAACTGCTCGAATGAATCCCACTCGATGGTATCACCAGTTGTATAGGTGCATAGGCCGCTGCCCTCGGAGTCGAATGTATCAAGGTACAAAACCCCGCTTCCGATGTTTATGCTCCAACCCTCGATACATAATTGAGACGCCTTCGACGTCCAGGGCACGAACGGTCGTCCTTCGTCATCGACGCCCATTTGCGACCAGTCAACAGTAGCTGTGACGTCGCTGTGGATCCTGAACGGACGCTCCACCGGCGTTTCCTCATCATTGGCGATAATCTTTCCGCCGGTAACAAGCCACAATGCTGCTAAACCCATCAATCCCGCGAACATCATTTTCTTTTTCGCTGACATGATTTTGCTCCTTTCATATCTTTTCACTGATACAACAACATTGAATTTTGCAGCCCTCACTCTGAAAGCCTGCGTTCACCATTTACTCCGCAGAAAATCTGTGAATTTTGCACGGTTTATATTTTTTTATGAAAAAATCCGGAGATGCCCTTTTTTTGTTCGTAAAGGCCGGTTTTACTTGAAAATTACTCTCAATGTGGTAAAATAAAAATTACAGGATTAATTTACCCGTCTGGGAGTTATAACACAGACCTATGAAGCCAAAAGACCAGACAGACATGGGGGGAGCCAGAGAGTCATTCTTAACCACACACTGGTCTTTAATTGAGAACATCCAGCAGCATACAGACAAGGACAGATTTCTTATTGGATTGCTGCTGGAACGCTACTGGAAACCGGTCTATTGTTACCTCCGGCGTAAGGGCTATCAAAATGAAGAAGCCAAAGACCTGACCCAGGGCTTCTTTCATGAAATTGTGCTCAATCGTGGCCTGGTAGAGCGTGCAGATGCATCAAAGGGTCGATTTCGGTCATTTTTACTGCATGCTCTGGATCAATTTCTCATTGACCGAATGCGCAGAGAATCCACTCAGAGTCATATCCCGAAAGAAAAACTCGTTCCGTTTGATATCACTGACCCGCCTGAACTGCCTGAGACCGTTGTTGATGGCAGTCCTGAAGATTGCTTTGCATATACCTGGAAATCCGAACTCCTGGAGCGGACGCTTGCCCAGGTACAGACCGACTGCCAGCAGCAGGGTCTGGAAACGCACTGGTGTCTGTTTCGTGAGAAGGTTCTCGAACCGACTCTTAATAATAAAGAATCAGAACCTATGAAGATAATTGCCGCCCGGTATGGGATAAAAAGCGAATCAACCGCCTTCAATATGCTGCTTACGGTAAAACGTCGTTTTAAGACCACTCTGTTATCGAATCTTCGTATCACAGTGCTGTCCGATAATGATGTTGACCTGGAATGGCAGGAAATGTTGAAATTTTTCGGAAAAAGAGGGCAAAATTCTGAAGAAAACTGCGGATTATAGTATATAGGACGGGATGCCTTAAGAAACTGCATCTTTTGCACAGGATTGCCAAATAGATGTAAAAGAGAATGTCAGAATGGACAAAGGCTCAAATGTATTCGGTTCAGACCCGAAGCAGATAGACAAGCTGCTTGCCTGGCCGTTAAATGACAGCTCGGAAGAAGAACGCGCCAGCCTGCTGGAACAGTTCGTTGAAGCACCCGGCGGGTTGATTGGGCGATACAAGCTTTTACGTGTTCTGGGCGAGGGCGGCATGGGGATCGTCTATCTCGCCGAGCAGATCGAACCGGTCAAGCGAGAAGTAGCACTAAAAGTAATCAAGCCCGGCATGGACTCCAGACGAGTGCTTGGACGTTTTAAGGCCGAACAGCAAGCGCTGGCGCTGCTGGAGCATCCGCACGTTGCGCGAGTCTATGATGCCGGATTGGCCCCCAGCGGCAGGCCCTATTTCGTCATGGAGTATGTCAAAGGCTTACCTGTCACCGAGCATTGCGACAAGCATAAGCTGACCGTCGAGCAACGGTTACATCTGTTTCTGCACGTTTGCGAGGCCGTCCAGCATGCCCATCAAAAGGGAATCATTCATCGGGATCTGAAACCATCTAATATACTGGTTATGATGCAGGATCATGAGATGATTCCAAAAGTGATAGACTTCGGGGTGGCACGTGCAATAAATCAGCCGCTCACCGAACAAACTATGTACACCGAGCAGGGGCAAATCATCGGGACTCCCGAGTACATGAGTCCGGAACAGGTGGACGTAAATAATCACGATATTGACACAAGGACGGATGTGTATTCACTTGGCGTGGTTCTGTATGAGCTGCTGACCGGATTCCTGCCTGTCGAAGGCCGGACTTTTCGGGAAGGCGGCATTGAGCACATGCGGAAAGTCATTTGCGAGCGAGATCCTAAAACTCCCAGCACAAGATTGAGTCAAACGTCGGCGGCTGAATCGGCTGAATCGGCTGAATCAGCGCAAAAACGCCGGTCCGAAGTCCGAACGCTAAGGCACAAACTCCGCGGCGATCTGGATTGGATAACGCTCAAGGCATTGGAGAAGGACCGCACCCGTCGATATGCCAGTGTCGATGCGATGGCGACAGACATTCAGAGGCATTTAGATCATGAGCCAATATTGGCCCGATCACCCGGTTCTGTTTATCGTTTGCAGAAATTCATGCGAAGGCATCGCAGTCGTATTATTGTAACAGCGGCAACGCTACTTTTTCTGACAGGCACGGCAATAAGTATAGTTACATATCTGCGTAACTCTAAAGTGCAGTGGGCCAAAACCGAGGCGCTGCCTGAAATTAACAAACTTATCGAACAGGACAATTATCTTGCAGCTTTTTCCCTCGCCAGAGAGGCCGAACGGTACATTCCAGAAGATCCCATGCTAAACGATTTGTGGCCGCGTATGTCGAGAGACTATTCTGTTATAACGACTCCATCCGGCGCAGACGTTTTTTACAAGGAATATCTGGACATAGATGGCCCATGGCGCCGGCTCGGGCAATCTCCAATCGAGAATATAAGGTTTCCACGCGGAGTTTACAGATGGAAAATCGAAAAGGAAGGATTTGAAACAAGAGGATCTGTCGCGGGCGAGCATCTCGATAACAAAAGGATTATCGATAACAAGCTCCATATCGTCCTGCACGCAGAAGATGCTGCTCCGTCCGGAATGGTGCAGATACCGGCAGGTAATTTCGAAGTACGTTCTACCCGTATTTCTCATCTTATTGAAGATATCTACACGGTCGCTGATATTGAAGTTATCGCCGCACCGGAATATTGGATTGACAAGTATGAAGTGACAAATGAGCAGTATAAAAATTTCATCGATGCAGAGGGCTATCATAAAAAGGAGTATTGGCCGAAAGAATTTGTTAAAGACGGATGTAGTCTATCATGGCAGCAGGCTATGAGCCTGTTTATGGACAAGACTGACCAGCCCGGACCATCAACATGGGAAAATGGGAGTTATCCCGGGGATCAGGGCAACTATCCGGTCTGCGGCGTAAGTTGGTACGAGGCGGCCGCCTATGCAAACTTCGTTGGCAAAGACCTGCCCACGGCCTATCACTGGTCAAACGCAGCGTCTACCCATGAAGCCGTCGCTATCACTCCTTTGAGTAATTTCAAAGCCCAGGGAACCGCCCCCGTCGGCAGTCATCCGGGCATGGGACGAACAGGTTTATACGACATGGCAGGCAACGTAAAGGAATGGACATGGAATGCTACCGATGAATCCGGCAGCCACCGGTATATACTCGGAGGCGCCTGGGGTGAGCAGAGCTATCAATTCGCAAACCTCGATTGCCGATCCCCATGGGATAGAGCTCAAGTGAACGGCTTCCGTTGCGTTAAGTATCCGAATGGCAGGCAAACGGTCGCTAATGTTCTGTTTAAGCCTATCAAGCGTTTAACCGTAAGAGATTACAGTAATCAAACACCTGTTTCCGAAGAAGAATTCCAATTTTACAGGAATCTTTACAGGTACGACAGAACCGAATTGAATCCTGACATCGAGTCAGTTGACGACAGTTCGCTATACTGGCGTACAGAGAAGATTTCCTTTGATGCAGCTTATGGCGGTGAGCAGGTGGTTGCATATTTATTTCTGCCTAAGAACGTAAAACCGCCATATCAAACGGTTATCTGGTTCCCGGGCGCCGCTGCTGTACGCCACAGCTCATTCGAAAATCTGTCCTCTATTGATTTCACAGAATTTATTATCAATAGCGGGCGAGCCTTGGTTTATCCCATCTATAAGGGCACCTTCGAGCGTCAATTCGCTACTGGTCCTCCGGATCCTGAAAGTAAACCGATTGCTTATCGAGAGTGGATTGTCCAATTGTACAAAGATCTGGCCAGATCGATCGATTATTTACAGACCCGAGAGGATATTGATACCGAGAAAATCGCTTACTATGGCATGAGCTGGGGAGCAAAACTCGGGCCTGCTATGCTGGCAGTGGAAGAGCGTTTTAAGTTGGGCATACTCGTTGTAGGCGGTTTTGCTCCTGAGCAGTTGCCTGATGCAGCAGATCCGGCCATATTCGCTCCAAGGGTCAAAATTCCCGTCTTAATGGTTAACGGCAGGGAGGATTTTGTTTTTCCGTTGGAGACCTCTCAAAAGCCAATGTACGAATTTTTAGGAACACCGGAAGAACATAAGCAGCATAAAATCTATCCCGGTGGCCACGGCTTATTGGGATTGTTCTCGAGACAGATCAAAGGAGATGTCCTCGCCTGGCTTGATCGCTATCTTGGACAGGTTGAATGACGAAGAGCTTAATCTTTATGGTTTATCTTCCACAATAAGGATTTTAGTCTTTGGATTTGAACTCTTCATAAGTTGCACTTGTCAAAAAAAGGGCTGGTAATTCTCTCAAGCTGCCAGCCCTCATTTATCTACTGTTTAGATTATACAATTCACGGCTTCAATGCTCTATTATAGATGCGGACATCATCAATTAGTCCTGACCAGTAAGTTCCGGATTCCATGGCCTTGCCGGTGCCAATGTACAAACCGCCATCCGAACCTTGTAAATTAGCCTGTCCATCTTCAGATACAAGTATGTCATCAACATAGAGTGCTCTGGTCGAACCATTCCAGACCATGCCGATCCGGTGCCATTGACCATCAGTAATTACGTAATCAGACTTCAGAGGCTGTGGAGTAAATCGACCTACTGCTGGAGGTATTAGCTCAGTCATGAGGTAGCCAAAATCCGGATCAGCACGTAGCCAGTTAGCCCCGCCTGACTGAGAAATTATTACTTGTCCCAGTACTTCGCCTTTGATCCAGCCGAATACGCTGAACGGGCCATTGGCCGGATTTAAGACAAAATCGGCATCTATGTAATCATCAATGCCGTCAAGTTCAAGGGCTCCTTCTATTTGGCCTATATCCGGCTGCCATATGGGATTGCCGCTAAGGACGCCGTGATTGTCGCTGGTGCTGTTAAAGGCGATATCGCCTTCCGTTTCGTCCAGCTTCCAGTACGCAACCAGTTCCGGCGGATAAATTTCCTCGAACAGATGCTCAGCAACCGCAATTAAGTCCTGAACGTCCACAATGCCGTCACCGAACGGCGGAGGGGCTATGTCGCATAAAGCGTAATCAGTCTGCCAGTGCTCGACCAGAATGCAAATATCTATGCTGTCGATCATTCCGTCGCCGTTAAAGTCAGGTGATGGAACGCCGAGTCCCATGTCATATTCTTCAATCGACGAGTATATGATAATGCCGCTGCCGGGTCGGGATCCGCCACCCACGTATACCTTGTCTGCAACCGAAACTACGAAGGGCATGACTCTCCTCTGCTGCATTGGAGATTTTGTTATCCACGTATCGGCAGACGGGTCGTATACTTCATGTGTCGTGAAGACACCTGACGGGGAAAAGCCGCCAATTGCATGAATCTTACCATTTAGGGCACAGGTGCCTACCGTGGCACGGGCAGTCGGCATGTCCGCCATGCGAGTCCAACTGTCCGTTGACGGATCATATTCTTCGACACGCACGTAGGCGACTGCCTGCCAGTTCTGTGGGGCTCCTCCAATAGCATAGATTTTTCCATTGACTGTACAGGCAGATAGATGGCCGCGCGCAGTGGGCATGTCGGCCTTCCGGATCCACGATTCCGTACCGGGATCGTAGGCCATTACTCTTGATACCGGTGGACTCGACGAGCTGAGCGCTCCGCCGACAAGATAGATCAGATCGTCCACTACCGCAACGCCGCAGAGTGCATTAGCGTATGGCATAGGGCCTTTCTCGGCCCACGTATCCGTCTTCGTATCGTAAACGTAGATGTTATTCCTTGCCTGAGAATAAGCATCGGGGGTCACTCCTCCAAATACAAAAATCTTTTCTCCGTAGGCGCAGGTTGCGTGACCACAGCGTGCTGACGGCATATCTGCCATCCTTGTCCATGTGTCAGTTGTTGGATCATATCTTTCTACAGCCGATGTTACGGAGTAATGAGTCGGGAATCCGCCAATAACATAGATTTTGCCATCGACAACAGCGGCTGATACGAAGCCTCGACCAATCGTCATAGGGGTTTTATACTTCCAGGTGTCCTCTGCTGCTGTAGTAATGGAATCTGAACCAAACGCCAGAATCAAGACTAACAGAATATTCTTTTTCATCTTAGGACCCTTTCAAAAAAGTGATTTATTGTGCCATTGCTGAGATTTGCTCTGATGTCAATGCTATATTATAGATGCGTACATCATCGATCAGTCCGGAGAAGAAAGTTCCTGAGTCGAGGTTTTTATTTACCCCGATGTAGATAGCCCCGTCTGAATTTTCCAGTGATGTCGAAGAATCGGTATCTCTGGCGACTTGCATGCCGTCCACATAGAGCGTTCTGTATCCGCCATCCCAGACAAAGGCTGCGTGATGCCACCGGCCGTCGGTAATGATGGTTTCTGATTCAAGCGCCTGCGGGACAAAGCGCCCGGCGGGTGGCGGTACCAGGCCGGTCATCAGACAGCCGTTCAACGGATCTATTCCGAGCCATGTCTCGCCGCTGCCGTTACCATCCATCTGGGAGATGATTACCTGTCCCGGCGCTCCGCCTTGTATCCAGGCAACAACACTGAATGATCCATAGGCCGGATTTAAATTGAACGCAGAAAGGATATAGTCATTTACCCCGTCGAATTGCAGTGTACCGTTTTTCATACCTGCGTCCGGTTGCCATGCCGGATCGCCAAAAAGATAGCCGTCTTTACCTCCGACAAGCTCATAAGCAATTGCACCTTCTGTCTCATCAAACTTCCAATATGCTAACAATCCAGGTGGCAAAATCTCTTCGAACAGATGCTCGGCCACTTCGATCAAGTCCTGAACATCAACGATTCCGTCACCAGATGGCGGCGGTGCAATATCGCATAAAGGATAATCTGTCTGCCAGTGCTCGACCAGAATGCAAATATCTATGCTGTCGATCATTCCATCGCCGTTGAAATCGGGGTTTGGTGCACTAACGGTCAGTTCAAAAACGGTTGACAAGGCAGGGCAGGGATGGGTTTTATTGGTTCCTCCTATAGCATATATCTGCCCATCCACCGCGTTAGCAGACAAACCCGCTCTGGGCACAGGCAGTTCGGCTTCTGTTGTCCATGCGTCCATTACCGGATCATATTGCTCCACTGTTGTAAATGCGTAAAGGCTGCTCCTCAGCCAGCCTCCAATAGCATAGATTCTTCCTCCTACCACGCATGTGGCAAAGTTTCGCCTCGCAGTTGGCATATCAGCTTTTCTCATCCAGGTGTCTGTTGCCGGATCGTATGCTTCCACTATGTTCCGTGCGGGGGATTGCGTTCCGCCGCCCATAGCATAGATTTGGCCGTCTACGACACTCGTACACAATGCGAACCTTGGTGTGGGCAAATCAGTTTTTCTGGTCCATGTATCTATGGCCGGATCATACTCCTCAACCGTCGGGAGTCCTGCAAGGTAATTGAGGGTTCGCGTGCCGCCGATTACATAAATCTTTCCATTGACCGCGCTGGCGGACAGGGCAGCTCGTGGTGTGGGCATGTCAGCTTTTCTGGTCCAGGCGTCTGTCGCTGGATCATAAACTTCCAACGTCGTAAGTCCTTCATAATTCATCCCGGCACCTCCAATGGCGTAGATCTTCCCGTCCACCACGCATGTTGACAACACCCCTCGTCCAGTCGGGATGTCGGCTTTTTGCGTCCAGGAATCCATGATCGGGTCATATACTTCGACGGGTCTGACGGTCTTTAGGTTTGGCTCGCTTGTACCACCGCCGATGACATAGATCTTCCCGTCCACCACGCTGGAGGAATGAAGCTGTCTGGCCGTTGGAGTATCGGCTTTCCTTATCCAAGTGCCCTCTGCCGCTGAGCTTACTTGCAGCCCGCCTAAAAAGCAGCTAAGCACCAGGCTGGACAGGATCCAAATGGTATGACTTTTACTTGCGGTATTTAATAATTTCATTTCACACCTGCCTTTCATTTTTTAGCTTTCGTTGCTTTGATTGGCCTTTCTATATCTCTGTTCTTCATTAAATTCATGTCGTTCTCACATACTTCTTCAGAAAAGTTTTAAAATCTTGCGCATAATTTTGAAATTTTCTTTCTCTGCATCCGAATCCAGGACCAGCGAAAAATGGGTGTGGTAAAACCATAACCTGCATTTTTCGCTTCATACGCCGGGGCGAGGATTTTTAATTGTGTGATAAGTGTTTGACAATAATATGATTATGACGTAAGATATCAGCATGGTTTTGGCAAGTATCTGTTCATAACTTTCGTCCGAACTGATAACCGATGTGTTCTTAGTCTATTGAGACAATCGAAAATCAAACAGGGCAGGAATCGTTAATGGGACGTGATGACTATACAGATATCGGCGGCACAGGGGAGGTATTTCTAACCACTCACTGGTCCCTTATTCAGGGTGTGGATTCGAGCAGTAAGGACAAAAGCCGGGCTTTGATCGGATTGCTGATGAACCGTTACTGGAAGCCTATATACTGCTACCTCAGGCGTAAGGGCTGCGATAACGAACAGGCCAAGGATTTGACCCAGGGATTCTTTCATGAAGTAGTGCTCGAACGACATCTTATTGAAAACGCCGATGCGGCCAAGGGGCGATTCCGCTCATTTCTGCTGATGGCACTCGACAGATATCTCGTCAATGTTCAACAAAGGGAGACTGCTCAGAAACGTATGCCGAAAGGAAAGCTTGTTCCTATAGATATGGTTGAGCCGCCTGAGCTGCCTGGGACGCTTATGAGTTCTACTGCTGAGTATGCATTCTGTTACGCCTGGATATCAGACCTGCTGGAGCGCGTTTTACAGCAGGTCGAGGCCAAATGCTACGAAGACGGCAAAACCGTGCATTGGTGTATCTTTCGGGACCGCCTGCTGAAACCCATTATTGAAAAAACCGATCGTGTTTCGATAAAGGAACTCTGTGACAGGTACGATATCGAAGACAGCTCGAAAGTCTCGAATATGATTGTGACCGTCAAACGACGGTTCCAGACCATTCTCAAGCAGCACCTGCGCGACACGGTCATCTCAGATGACTATGTACAGGCTGAAATGGAAGAAATTCTAAGATTCTTTCCAAAAATCGCGCAAGAATGGAAATAATTCCTGAATATATTATCAGATTGATGTTTTAGCCCTGATTTGAAAATATTTTTTATTAATAAAAACATGAGTCGTGAATCGAAGAAAAGCTTATTCGGCCTGGAACCAGACCAGCTTAACCGTCTTTTTTCATTAGGAGCAGACGGCGGTGATAGTGCCGGACATGAAAAAGAGCAGGCCAGGCCGCCAAATCACGCCGACTCCGGCGGCTCCTCGAATTCATCTGAGTTTACGGCTTCTCTTCAATCATCTGTTGAGCAGATCGGACAATGGATTGGCCCTTATAAGCTTGTTCGCATGCTTGGTGAGGGTGGCATGGGAATCGTTTATTTAGCTGAACAACAACAGCCTATCAGGCGCCAGGTCGCCTTGAAAGTAATCAAGCCGGGCATGGATTCGGCGCGTGTTCTTGCCCGCTTTGAGGCGGAACGCCAGGCGCTGGCTTTGCTGGACCATCCGAATATAGCTCACGTCTATCAAGCCGGGACCACGGAGGCGGGTCGACCTTATTTTGTCATGGAGTTTGTGAAGGGCTTATCCATCACCGAGCATTGCGACCGTCACAAGCTGACGATTGAGGATCGCTTAAGATTATTCCAACAGGTGTGTCTGGCCGTCCGGCACGCTCATCAGAAAGGAATCATTCATCGGGATATTAAGCCGTCGAACATTCTGGTTTCAATGGAAGACAATCGAGCTGTTCCTAAGATCATAGACTTTGGCGTCGCCAAAGCTCTAAGCATGCCGCTGACTGAACGAACACTGGCGACCGAGGACAGTCAATTATTAGGTACTCCTGAATATATGAGTCCCGAACAGGCTGATATGGCTAATGAGGATATTGATACTCGTTCGGACATTTATTCGTTAGGTGTGCTGCTGTACGTATTGCTGACCGGCGTTTTGCCTTTCGATTCAGATACTCTGCGGAAAGGCGGAATTGACCACATACGAGAGGTTATCCGCCAAACTGATCCAAAGACTCCGAGCACCCGCCTTACAAAACTTGGTGAAGAGGCTTCAGTCATTGCCAACAATCGGAAAATGGAAATCCAGACGTTGGCGAGGCATCTTCGTAAGGAGCTGGAATGGATTCCGCTCAAAGCGATGAGCAAAGAGCGTTCCGAACGTTATGGATCGGCTTATGAACTTGCGAATGATGTCGATAACTACTTAAAAGGCGCTGCCCTGATTGCCGGGCCGCCAAGTACTATCTACAAGTTAAAGAAGTTTGTCCGAAGGAACCGAGCGCTTGTTGCGGGCATTACAGTGGTGATAGCTGTACTGATCGCCGGCGTGGTGATCTCCACGCTTTTCGCGATCAGGGCCGAGCGACAAGCAAGAACTTCGCAGGCGATAAGTGATTTCTTCAGCAATGATGTACTTGCCGCGGTTGATCCTTTAACCGGAGAAAGACCAGTAGCTTCCCTTGAGCCGATTCTGGATATCGCAACGCAACGCCTCGAAGGTAAATTCGGCGATGAGCCGCTGATCGAGGCGTCGATCCGATACAGGTTGGGCCGCACATATTGGCACCTGGGAAAGTATGAACCGGCCGAGGCAAATCTCAGGCGCGCCGTCGAGCTCCGCGGAGGGCAACTCGGCACGAAAGACCGTGAAGTCCTCAATTATATGCAGGAGCTGGGCTGGGTCTATTTTAATCAATCCAGATATGACCAGGCCGAGCGTCTGCTGGTCGAGGCTGTCAACCACATGCGTTACGCTCTTGATGAGTTCGATTCGGCCCGCTCACAGGCCATAATCCGACTGGGCTGGCTGTATCGTTACCAGGGCAAATACAAAGAGGCTGAAAAGGTATTCGCCGAACGTCTGGCGGCCTGCCAACGCAGGTGGGGATCCGATTCCGCTCACTTAACCTCTTATTTGGAGGGACTGGGTATTGCCTGTCTCGAACAGGGTCGTCTAAAAGAGGCCGAGCAGTTTTGCCGCAAGGCCGTGGAAATCAACCGGCGTGCACGCGGCGATGAGCACAATGACACCCTCAACTTCATGCGGTGGCTCGGTGCGGTGTATTGCGCGCTGGGTCGATACGAAGATGCCGAAGTGCTGTTTCTCGAAGCACTGGAGGTCCGGCGCAGGGTCTTGGGCGACGAAAACCCGCGCTCGCTGATTCTCATGCGTCACCTTGGTTCGCTGTATACTGAACTGGGGCGCTTTGCCGAGGCCGAGCAATTCCTGATTCCTGCCCTGGAAAGCCACCGCCGTCTCTTAGGTAACGATGACCAGGAAACGCTTCATTCAATGCTCGAAGCGGCCAGGCTCTACCGAGCTGAAGGACACTGCGAGAAAGCCGAGCCCCTGTTACTGGAGTCCTGCATCGGACGCTTGAACATGCTGGGACCTGACCATCCCGCCTGTTTCGAATCCATGCATGAACTTGCAGTGCTTTACAAAGAACAGTCACGATACGAGGAAGCGGAGAAATATCTTCTCGAAGCCCTCGAAGGCCGCCGCCTCAAACTCGGCGACACACACCCGCACACAATCGAGTCGTTAGGCACTTTAATCGCTCTCTACGAAGCCTGGGACAAGCCGGAAAAAGCCAAAGACTGGCGAACAAAACTGCCGTAAACAGAAACTGCGGAAGAGCAACATTACACCTTTTTAGGAACCGAAAGACACCACAAAGATTTGGTGACATCATGGTCGTGCAAACGTAAAGCTCTAATATTCAGGTGTGCTTTGTATTCTCTGTGTCTATTCTATTTCGATTGAAGAGTGCCACAATGTTCTGCCATTTAAAAGAGCTTTACGCCACTCACAAATCCGGACATGAGGATTATCCGGCTCTTTAGACCTTATGTTTCATTCACATATACTTATGGAATCACTACCCGATTATAAATACGAACATCATCGATTAAACCGGAGAAGTACGTATCTGTGTCGAGGTTTTTATTTACCCCGATGTAGAGACCACCGTCCGAGTCTTTCAGCGATATAAAAGGATTGGCATCTTTGGCAACCTCTAAGCCATCCACATAGAGTGTTCTATAGGAGCCGTCCCATACGAAGCCGATGTGATGCCAAATGTCATCAGTAACGATATGGTTCGATACCAGTGGTTGTGCAATAAACCGCCCAATAGGAGGTGGAACTAACCCGGTCATCAAACAACCATTAAACGGATCTGTGCCTAGCCACGTCTCACCGCTATCGATACCGTCCATCTGGGAGATAATTACTTTGCCCGGCGAACATCCTTTGATCCAGGCTGAGACACTGAATGGCCCATCTTGGGGATTCAGGACGAAACTTGTAATAACATAATCATCTACTCCGTCTAACTGAAGTGCACCCCCCAACTGTCCACCATCTGGCTGCCAAGTAGCATCACCGACAATAAAAGCATCATTATCTCCGACACTATCAGCAGCGAAAATACCCTCGGTCTCATCCATAGCCCAGTGCGCGACAAGAGTTGGATCGTATACCTGCTCAAACAAATGCTCGGACAAAAGAATCAGGTCCTGGACATCAACAATACCGTCGCCTGTTAGTGGTGGGGCAATATCACACAACGGATCGTTTGTAAGCCAGCGGTTAATCATGATTCTCATGTCCGCGGCGTTGACGATTCCGTCGCCGTTAAAGTCGATGATGGGTGCGCGCTCTTCCGGGCGATAAACGGCTATACCGCCACTCTGAGTTGCAATCCATATGTTCCCGTGCGAATCAATCGCAAGATAATTGATTGTATTGTCCGGCAAGTCAGAATTAGAAGTGTTATAAACAGTCCATTCACCCCCATCGAACATCGCCAAACCACTATTGTAAGTACCAACCCATATATTATCGTAAGCATCCACTACAATCGGCCAAATACGATTACTTGGCAAGCCGGAGTTGGCTGTGTTGTAGATGGTCCAGTTCGCCCCGTCAAACTTAGCCAGACCGCCGCCATCGGTCGCAATCCATAAGTTCTCCCGGCTATCAAAGTCGATAAAATAGATAGTGTTATTGGGTAGTGGGGAATTTGCTGTGTTAAAGACGGTCCAGTTCGTCCCGTCAAACTTTACCAAACCACCGCCAACGGTCCCGATCCACAAATTTAATTGCTTATCGAACGCCATTGCGAATGGTGTGTTATTGGGTAATCCAGAATTCGCGGTGTTATAGATGGTCCAGTTGACACCGTCAAATTTTACCAGACCACCCTCCCATGTTCCCGCCCAAAATTGACCATGATCATCAAAAACCGGGGTGGCAACACGATTGTCCCGTAGGCCGGAATTACTCGTGTTATATACCGTCCAGTTTGTCCCGTCAAATTTGGCCAAGCCTCCCTCTGTTCCGCTCCAGACATTGCCCTGAAGATCAACAGCAAGGCCAAAGTGATCGTTATTTGGCAAGGGTGAATTCGCTGTATTATACACAACCCAGCTTTCCCCATCAAACTTGGCCAAACCACCGCCCGCTAAGGCGAACCATTTGCCGGTACCGACCCACACGGAATCCTGCTCATCGAACGCAAGGACAGTGGCGCCATTGTATGGCATGCCCGAGTTAGAAGTATTGTATATCGTCCATTCGGCATCTTGTGACCGTGTCACTGTAGGTAATAAAAAAATCACTACTGCAAACCAGATTTGAAGCTTAATTATTTTAGAAAGATTTAACCATTTCATTTTGTAACTTCCTTTCTGACTTATTTAATTGTCAATTTTTGAAGATCGTGACAGAAAAAACCTGTTTAATTCGCATATAAATCTGATGTATGGATAAAATGGGGGCTGCAATTAAGAGGCACAGCCCCCGGAAAAACGTGCGAATGCTACTTTATCTTTATTCCGTGGCGAGCATTGGTTCGCAAGGCGGCATCACATTAAGGCGTTTACCGGTGAATGGAAATGGCGTATAAATAGTTGGTGTCTGGCCCTCGTCCGGAAAACCGTCACCATCAGTATCCTGCTCTGAAAGATAAAGAGCGGCAGTGCCGTTACCCTCAATCGTATCCGGTCCAGTCATATTCCATTGAGTATTTATAACGGCAATGACTTTGGCGATGGCCTGGGTATTTTCTTGCTTACTGACGCCGTATGTAAGGTGAGTGGATTCGAAACTGTCCGGCCCCGTCCTGACCCCTTGTGTTACATATAGTTCATCACCACTATCGATATCGGAAAATAATCCGAAATGAGTCGGATTAACGTTGACTTGTTTTAATACACCACCAAATTTGGATCCTGTCGAGTCCTGTGCCTGAATATTTTCAAGCATTAGCATATTGCCGGCAGGCATTTCGGCGCAAATCACCCAGGTACCGACTGGTGACCAGTCCGAACTGTTACTTAAATGGATGCTCTTGTTCACCAATCCTGGTCCGGGCCACGATTGATCAGGGACAAAATCTTTGAACATGCCCAGATTGGTTATAAAGAGATTTTTCTGAACACCGTTATCTATTGCGAATGCCAGACTCGCCGGTGTGTCCAGAGAACTATCCGGATTGATCGCAAAAGTTTCCTGGGTTCGGTCTTTAGCATCAATTTTTACAATAGCATTGCGGCTGATTACAGTGACATAAACGTTTCCTTGTAAGTCAATGGCAAGACCATCCAGCAACACCGGAAAGGCTGGGGAGTTGTATAAAGGTGACTCAGGTACGTCTTCGACCTGCTTCCATATTTCCGGTTTACCAGGGCTGCCGTCCGGCTGCACGGGAATACGAATTATTAGGGCCTTGTCAGTGTTGACCACATAGAGGTCTCCATGACAAAAACCAATTCCATTAGCTCCGATGGGAAACGGAAATAAAGAGGGTGGTAATCCGGTTAAAAGTTCATCGCGAAGCCACAATTCTGCAGTTCCTCCCTTCGGGACACGCCAGATTCCGCCCGGCCCGAACGGGTCACTTGAAGTTCCGCCCGAAAAAGTCTCCGTGACATAAATGTTTTCAGAAGAATCGAAAGCTAAAGCATTAGGAAATACAATATTTTCTGTTCCCGGCAGAAGCACGGCATTACCATCATCGCCAACACGATACACGCCCTGGTTGGATACGGCCCGGCACACATATACATTACCAGCAATATCCAATGCCAGACCACCTGCACCCCCTCCCGGTTCACCCAAATCGACCAGCACGGTTTTCACTCCGGAAGGCGAGAACTTCCAGACTTGATCACTGGATGCGCGGACACTGACATATACATTGCCGGCCTTATCAACCGCTATGCCTTCAGGTTGACCTTCAAACGGAATAAAACCTGGGAAAACAGCTTCATTATCTTCTGCTTTGATAGGTGATATTAAAATTAGAGCAAGGACAGCAAGAATTCCAACTGCCCTGCAGTTTACGATTTTATTGGTATTCATGATCTTTTCCTTTCTTCATATCAAGACTATTCAATCGTCATTGCCAAAAGGAATGGCGCCGATTGAGTCTTTTTGGAAACAAAATTAATACTAACCACATCAATCTCCGGGCGTGGGTTTACGTAGGTTGTTTTAAAAAGTCGTACTTTTTCCGTCGCTAATGAGGCTGACATTCGGCGAGCAGTCCACGCCACTGTGCCGTGTTCTACATATAGCTTCGTGTCACGACTGATCCACCAATCTCGCACATCCCGGCCGTATTGAATTTCGATATCCTGTCGCTGTCCGTCGGAGTAGCACAGTTGGAACGCTCCAACACTCACACCTTCACGTTCAACGTAAGCCACGCTGTGGAGGACATGAAATCGGGAGAAGTGATTATTAACCGGGATCTCAATGCTCTGGGGAAATTGGAACCAGTCAGGATGGGAGCTGCACAATTGGATCACACCTCTTGCATCGAACAGAATGCCATCCCATATCCTTAGACCTGCTGGGAAGGTCAAGAGATCCTGACCCAAACCTTCAAGACTTTCGGTTGGCTGCCATGCTTCGTCGATCGAAGCATTATAAACCTCTGTCAGATCGATTTGGTTCGGTCCCGCAGCAAGGTCGCGGGTTGGAATAGAGCGAAGTGGACGGATCTTAGCTGCACTTTCAACAGCAATATTGTATTGTCCATCTACTCTTTCTACCATTTGTCGTTCTGCCTGGGAAGCAACATTGGAACCGGTGTAAGTCTGAGACCAGTACCGGGATTTATACAACTCTAATCGCTGCTCCAAAGATAAGTTAGGATCCCCGGGGTAGTCCGTCATTCGCCAGGCAAACGCTTTACGTACCCGGACTGTGTTGTCCACGCTGCCTGTGATTAGACGTGTTCCTTCCGAATCAAAAGCCACTGCCCGCACCACATTATCATGTGCTTTAAATCGCAGCAGGTTCTGACCGCTCGTAACATCACACACATTGACTGAGGGATCTCGACCGAATTTCTGGTGAACATGAGTCCCGCCGCCTGCAGTTGCCAGCCGCAAACCGTCCGGACTGAATGCGAGTGAACTGACACCGTCTCGGTGTCCCTGCAATGGCGGAACCAAAAGTGTACCTTTGGTCGAATCCCACAGGCAGGTGGTACCATCCTGGCCGCCGGTAGCAATATATTTGCCATCCGGGCTCCAGGCTGCCTGTAGAATCCAACTCGTGCTGGGGGGAGTGCTGCTGGGCCACGAACCGGATTTGTCCCAGTCCCAATCGGCCTGCAGGGTTTGACTTGTATTCCCGCTCAATTCAAATAACAATTTGCCTGTATCAACCTGCCAAATCCTTGCAGTGTTATCGGCGCTCGCCGTAGCCAGCCGCTCACTATCAGGGCTGAAGGCCACATCGAGGACCCAACCGTCATGGCCCTCCAAAGTCTTTATCGGATGACCTGACTCAGCATCCCAAATCCGGGCGGTGCTGTCTTTGCTTCCTGTAGCAATCCAATGTCCTTGAGGACTGTAAGTGACACACATAACGGTATTCGAATGCCCGGCAAGAGTCAGCAGCAATTTGTATGTCAATGAAGGTCTTCCGATTCTCTCATCTTTCCCGCCCAAATGCCAGACCTTGGCAGTGGCGTCTGACGCAGTTGTTACCAAACGGCTGCTGTCAGGACTGAACGCCAGCGAAACGACCGGGAAGTTAACCGGTAGTGTAAGCAGAAGGCTGCCGCTTTCGAGATCCCAGATTTTGGCAGTTTGATCAAGACTGCCTGTAGCCAGCCATTGGCGGTCAGGACTCACATCAATCGCCCAAACCGCCTGGTCATGTCCTTCAAGGCTTAAAAATTCAGCGGGTGATACCAGCCAGACCTTGGCCGTGCCGTCAAAGCTGGTTGTTACTATGCGAGTGCCGGCGGGACTGAACGCAACGTCTCGGATCATCCGTGAATGCCCTTCGTAAGCCTGCACCATCTTACCGGTATTTACATCGATTACGTACACGCCGGCATCGATTGAGGAGGTACCTCCTCCAATTGCGCATAGACGGCCATCAGGACTGAAGGCTGTTGACCAGAAGCCGCTGGAACGCGGCCCGGCAAACAAAGTATGCAGTTTTGAGTCGGTCTTCACATCTCCCAGTCGTGAGGTTCCGTCCCAACTCGCAGTTGCCACGCTCTTTCCATCAGGACTGAACACGACGCATGTAACCGTGTCCGTATGTCCCGTAAGAACCTGCGATTCACCAGTCTTCAAATCCAGAATTCTCACAGTCGTGTCCGAACTACTGACGGAGGGATCTCCGCTTCCACCGGCATAGGCCAGCTTGCGCCCGTCAGGACCGAACGCAATACACATAACTGAGTCACCATACTCGCCGATGATGCCGCGTGAAGTGCCGTCTCTGGCGTCCCAGAGCCGCACGGTTTTGTCCCGGCTTGACGTCGCGATCGTCTTGCCGTCGGGACTGAAAGCGGCACAATATACCCAGTCGGTATGACCCTCAAGTATGAAAAGCATTTGCCCTGTTGCCACATTCCAGACTTTTACCATGCCGTCCATATTGGGCGTCACCAGATATCGTCCGTCCGGGCTGAAATCCAGCAGCAGAACAAAACTTTTTCCAACATTAAATCTTCTTACCTCACGGCCTGTTACTATATCCCACAATCTTGCAGTGCCATCGAAACAACCGGTCGCCAGTAATCGTCCATCAGGACTGAAGTCCACGCCAGTCAGAGCCGGTCCTCCGCTATCGAGAGTCATCAGGTCGCGATGGCATGCGCGCTCTAACCAACCCCACTCCCAACTTCGCAAAGATGAGAGACCTGGTTGATTTAATATCTGCTTTGAGCGGTCGAACTGGCCCTGTTCGATGAGATTCCAGGCCAGAGTAATACTCGCAGAGTAATGCTGTCGCTCTGCAGTAATTTTTGCTTCCTCGGCCAGCAATCGCTGAGCCGCCTCTTCTATACGGGCTTTCTCCGCTTTCTCCTCTGCCCGTGCAGCTCGAACTGCCTGCCATGTGCTCAGGCAAACCCCTAAGATAAGTATGGTTGTTATTATGACTCCAACCGTCAAGGCAACCTTGTTTCTCAGCATGAACTTTTTTATCTGGTAGACCGGACTGAGCGGGCGCGCTGTAACAGGTTCTGAATTCAAATGATGTTCTATATCCATGGCCAGCGCATTGGCTGTTTCGTACCTGCGGATTCGCACCTTTTCAAGACATTGCATCACAATCCAGTCGAGATCACCCCGAATTGCCTTCGTAAGCAGATCGGGTGTGCAGGCGCGGTGCTCAGCTATATCCGTCAGAGTTTCTCCAAGAGTACTTAGTTTTGTAGAAGGTTTTGTAGGTTCCTGCTCACAGATTACTCTCTGCATTTCGAGATATCCGGCATTGCGAAGCTCTTCCTTGCTGAATGGCGTCGTGCCGGTGAGCAGTTCGTATAGCAAAACACCAAGCGAGTAGATATCCGAGCGGGTATCAATATCCAAATCGCCCAGGTCGGCTTGTTCGGGACTCATATAGGCCGGTGTACCGATGATGTGGGCGTAGCGTGTGAAGAGCGTCTTTTCTGTCAGCCGCTGATTTGTAGCTTTGGCAATGCCGAAATCGATGACTTTGGGGATGGGCCGGCCTTCATGTCGGGTAACCATAATATTGGTGGGCTTTATATCCCTGTGGATAATGCCCTTCTGGTGGGCGTGCTGGACGGCGTTGCAGACCTGGATGAAAAGGGCCAGGCGGTCTTTTGTGCTGAGATTGTTTTTGTCGCAATACTCGGTTATCGAGACACCTGTGACTAATTCCATAACGAAATACGGCCGGCCTGTTTCGGTCACTCCGGCGTCAAGGACTTTGGCGATATTGGGATGGTCCATCATGGCAAGGGCCTGTCGCTCGGCCTCGAAACGGGCAATGACTGATTTTGTGTCCATGCCTAATTTGATGATTTTCAAAGCGACTTTCCGGCGAATCGGCTCGGTCTGTTCGGCCATATAAACCACAGCCATGCCGCCTTCCCCGATTTTCTCCAGCAATTTATACCGGCCAATTACCGTGCCTGGACCTTCAGCCAAAGGAGAATAGTCCAGAGTCACATCAGAATTGAGAACCGGGGCATCAAGAAATCCATCCACCTCGTCATAAGACTCCAGCAATGATTCCACTTCCGCCCGCAAATCACTATCTGTGCCGCACTTCTTGTTAAGATAATCTCTTCGCTGGCTGGGTGTCTTTTTCTTATATGCCTCGGAAAATATCAACTTGATTTCTTCGATTCTGTTGTCCATGACATCCTCAATTACCGTCAACTGCTCTATATTACAATGCGAAAAACAAAGCCAAAAAGGGCAGAACAAAATTGTGAATTTCAGAAAAATTTTGCCTTCGAAACAAGCTTACCTCGAAAGACTACTCAGAATCCGGCTTGCTGTCTTTGCTGATCTGTCTGCGCAACCAGGCACGAGCGTAAGCCCAGTGGTCGACGGCGGTCCGGCGTGATATTCCCTGCAATTGTGCTACCTGCTCGATTGTAAGGCCGGCGAAATAACGAAGTTTAACCAGTTCGGCCACACCCGGATCTGTTTTGTCCAGTTCCGCGATCGCTTCATCCAGAGCGATAAGATCATCATTAGGCTCTTCGATTGCAAAATCAACGGCGTCGAGAGCAATTTTATGCCGGTCGCCGCCATGTTTAGAGCTTCTCTTTCGTCGCGCGTTCTCTACGAGAATACGGCGCATCGCTTCTGCCGCGGCGGCGAAGAAGTGGCCCCGCCTGTCCCATTTCTGAGTTTCAACTCCAATCAGACGAATATATGCCTCGTGAACCAAAGCAGTCGCCTGGAGTGTCTGGCCCGGCTTTTCTTGTGATAGTTTCTGAGCAGCTAAAATACGCAGTTCTTCATATACTAATGGAAGCAATTCATCTGCAGCTTTGCCATCGCCTTGTTCTATCGCGTTCAAAATACGTGTGACATCAGTCATTATTCTTCTCGAATATGGACGTCAAAATGTATTCACACTATTATATCGAGAATTAAGACATGACTCAAATAATACTCTAATCGATCTCTACGAAGCCTGTAACAGACCAGAAAAAGCCAATGAGTGGCAAGCAAAACCAGATAAATTTTAATAAATTTCTATTGTTCGCCGACGAAGAATGGCCTGAACTGGCTTTCGCTTTTTTGGAGGGCAGCTTCGATGATTTGTAGCATTCGTTCCTTGGCAGCTGGCAATTGACCTTCAATATTGACGTAATTAGTATAGTGATCGCTGGTCAGATATGAGTTTACTTCCAGTCGCTTAACGATTTCGACAGTCTCCTGTAAGATTTCATGCGGACCCAACATAACGAAAATTCCATCCATCACATCTTTTAAGAGAGGTGTATTTATCTTGGGTACAAACGTTCTTAATCTGATGAAATCTGGTGAGATCTGGTTAAGGATTTTGGCAGTTTCCACAGCATGTTGGCGTGTCCGCTCCTTACCGCCGATGCCCAGAATAACATAAAGGCTGAGTTCAATCCCGGCGTCCATTACGTACTTACTGGCCGTAATTTGTTTTTCACTGTCAGTTCCTTTTTTGATGAGTCTTAATATCTCATCATCGCCTGATTCAAGACCGACGTGTATCCGGGAAAGGCCGGCTTTTGCCAGCTTTTTCATTCCCTCAGGCCCTTTTTTGGCGATATATTGCGAAGAGCCGTACACTGTTGTGCGCTGGAGATTGGGAAAAAGCTCTTTTGCATACCGGCAGATTTCACACAACTCATCAGTCTTCATGGCTATGGTATTGCCGGCAGGGAAGAAAAGAGTTCGGACGTACTGGCCATATTTATCGACCGCTTCACGCATGTCTTCCTTGATATCTTCAACGGGTCGAACTTTATATTTGATTCCGTTCTTATAAACCACGCAAAAAGTACAGCGGTTATGAGGACAGCCGACAGTTGCCTGTATTAAAAGGGAATTGGCTTCACTCGGTGGTCTGTAGATTGGGCCTTCGTATCTCATCTTATATCTTTTGCTTGTTCTTAGTGGATTCGTTGTTTACTCCACAACTTAACCTGTACAGGAAATCTACACACTAAAATTCAGATTTTAAAGTAAAAATCGTACAGTAATGTACAATATTAGGTTCATCGGCAGGACAAAATTTGAGAACCAATCGCTTCGCTCTGAGCAGCAGCTCGGTATGTCGTTAATCGACCTCTACGAAGCCTGGAACAAGCCTGAAGAAACAGAAAAATTGCGAGTAAAACTGACGCAAACAGAAGCAAAGACAGAGTGACATTAGACCACAAAATGGGCCAATTTTGACTCGCAAAATTCGTACAACCGGGCTACAACCCGAAAGACCCTTATTTGCCTATTCCCAAAAACCCTTAACTCCATAAGTTCTTAATTGTAAAGAGGATATGTGGCGGCCGAAATTTTGCCATCGTATTCAATGACCGGCGTCAAAATACCGGAAAGCCGGCAGTTATTTGACTGACCACCAATCCAAATTTATCGGATGTGTGGAATAGCACGCGTCAAGGTCTAATTACTCGGTTGTTATCGTTGTAAGACTCCAGATAATCGATACATTAGCCTAAGTTCTTTACTATCTTCATCATCCAGTTTTCATAGGCTAGAGGTGTCTCGACAATACCAACAGTTGTCTACGAGACGCGGGCTGGATAGACTCTTTGTTCTACAATAGTCTAAGGTATATAACTCCGGCACAATTGCCGGAACTCGCGGCTCGTTTCCGGATTAAAAAATACCTTGAATCCGAGAGATTAAAGACATAGCATAGAAAACTAATAATCAGCAGGTGTGAGTGTGCTCAAACTACTGGTTTTGAGAGCTTAGATTGGACGGTTAGAAAAAGATCGACTACATACCTTTGAATATGGAGGTCGTTATGGACAATTTGTCGACTTTATCAGCTTTTAGGCGTTCGTACCATGCCGGGGCTGCTACTGTAGCCATTATCTTTATTTTCTGTACTTCAGAATTACTTTATGGTTCTCCGGGGGGTGTTGAATTCACACAGTCCGCACGAAATGTAGATACATACTGTTTTGTGGAGATCACGCTGAATGTGAAAAAACCGGATGCGCGGAATCCGTTTGTCGATGTTATTGTTGAAGGCTGGTTTGCCTCCGGCGACGGACAGAAGGTGAACGTTGATGGCTTTTGCGATTCACTCGATGGAAGCAAGTTCCGCATCAGATTCATGCCGACCAAGTCCGGCAAATACAGGTACTCGATAACATACCGTCAGGGGATCTATGAGCGCAACCACAATGGCCGGTTTATCGCCAAAAACAGTGGACGTCGGGGCCTCGTACGTGTCGATAAAGACCATCCCTGGCACTTCATCTGGGAAGGTACCGGCGAACATTACTTCTGGAACGGCACGACTACCTATTGGCTCATGGGCTGGGACGACGAGACGATCCGCAGTAATATAGATCGACTCAGCAGGCTCAAAGTCAACCGGCTGCGAGTGGCGATTAACGGTCGAGTCAAGAATGGCCGTGCCTGGTATGAAAACGTTTTTCCTAAAGAAAAGTTTACGTTTCTTCTGAATCCCTGGGTAGCGAGGCATCCGAGCAGCGTCGAAAAGCCCGGATTCGACGTCACCCGCTTCAACATCGACTACTGGCGTAAGATCGAACGCATGCTCCACTACGCTCGCGAGAAGGATATGGTCATTTCGATCATATTTTACGTTGACGGCAGACGTCCCGGGGTCGATCCCTTTAAGGATCGGATGGGTGGTGAGGATGAGCAGCGCTATTACCGGTATGGCGTGGCGCGCCTCGGGGCGTTTTCAAATGTCATGTGGGACGTAACGAATGAGTACCGGTCGTTTCGAAATGACTCCTGGGCCGAGAAAATGGGTGCGTTCGTAGAGAAGTGCGATCCGTACGATCATCTGACTTCTGTCCATGGGCATGGAGACTTCCGCTTCCAAACCTCGCCCTGGGCCGACTTTGCCATGTACCAGCGCTGGGATGAGGCCGGCGGCTACAGATTTATGCTCGCTAATCGTCGCAAACAGGTGGAAACCGGCCGGATCATCCCGCAAGTCAACGAGGAATACGGCTATGAGGATCATTACCCGACTTGGGGCGGCAATCGCAAGGCCCCGGCACGCAGCGCCGACAATCGTCGTCGTCTTGCCTGGGGAATGTACATGGCTGGCTGCTATCAGACCACGGGCGAACGGGCCGATACCGGTACCGGCTGGGGTCCTGATACTGGCGGCGGCTGGTTGAATGGCCGCGGCGACGATTCGATGACCATGCTTGTCGGTTATGGCCATATCGTTGATTTCTTCACTACAGTACGCTGGTGGGAGCTAAATCCGGACAACAGCTTTTTCACGGCGCCCTCGCGAACGTCCGTCGAAACCAGTCTTACTCATATCGTTTACGCTCGTGATAAAGACGGAAATGCCGCGTTCTATCTCAACGGGCAGGAACAGGCTGCAAGAAAGGTTAGAGGCGAGTGTTCCAATTGGGACGGCGACTATCGTCTGGCCCTGGCCAATGAGCTTACACGAAGCAGACCCTGGCTTGGGGAACTGCATCGTGTTGCGATCTATGACCATGCGCTTGGCAGCAGGCAAATCGAGCGAAGTTTCAAAGCGGGTCATGACAAGACCGATGGCTCACCTGTTGTTCTTTACACTTTCCGGGAGGGTCGGAGCGATACGATAAAAGATATCTCCAAAGAAGGCAAACCACTGAACCTGAAAATCAGCGATACGTCGGCGGTCAAATGGATGGTTTCAGGCGGCTTGCGCGTAAATGCTGATACTTTGATTTCGTCGAATGATCCCGCATTGAAGGCTATCAAAGCTGTCCGCAAATCGCATGAGATAACTATTGAATCCTGGATCAAGCCTGCAAATGTAACTCAGACGGGCCCGGCTCGTATCGTTACTGTCTCAAAGGATACGGGGCAGCGCAACTTCACCCTCGGGCAGAAGGGCGGAGCGTATGAAATGCGCTTTCGCACCACATCAACCTCTCGCAATGGCGAACCTGCCCTCTCGACTCCCGGCGACGAGGATGATCCGAAACAGATTTGCGGCCTCCGCAACGACAACGGAGACCTGGCTGTAATATATTTTCCAGCGGGCAAATCTGTCACCGTCAAAGAAGGAACGCTCGTATCGGGTTTAAAGAGTCGCTGGTACAATCCGCGCACCGGCCAATGGAAGCCGGCCGGTGCAGGTAGGGGTAATAGCGGCACTTTCTCAGCACCGGACGAAGAGGACTGGGCGCTGCTGTTCCAAAAGACTAACGAGTCACAGTGATATTCATAAGATTCGTAAGAGAGGACTAAACAATGCTGCACAATCTAAATCGACGTGGTTTCTTTAGAACATGTGCGTGGGCAATAACTGGTGCTGTGCTGGGCGCGAGTTATGAAGAGAATGCTTTGCTGGCGCGCCCTTCGATGAAAAAAACCACCGCCACAACAAGCAATACTAAAGAGATGCCACAGGGGGTGATCGGCAAAGCCAAAATCAGCAGACTTATCCTCGGCGGCAATCTTATCGGCGGCGTCGGACACAGCAGAGACCTCAAGTATATCTCGGAACTGATCAACAATTACTTCACTGATGAGAAGATAATCAAGACATGGGAACTGGCGGAAGAGTGCGGCATAAATGCAATGTCGGCGTGGCCAAGCTCGCGCATGCTGCATCTGCTCGATCGTTACCGGAACGAACGCGGCGGGCGGATACAGTGGATCGGCCATACGAGCTATTCGCAGGATAAGATCAAGGAGTGCATTGATCATGGAGCTGTTGGTGTGTATGTCTGTGGTGATCCCACGGATACCGTTGTCAAGAGCGGACGGATTGATTTGCTGGCTAAGGCTATGGAACTTATCAAACAGAACGGTGCATTCTGCGGCTTTGCCTGTCACGAGGTGAGGGTGGCGCGTGCCGTCGATGAAGCGGGGATAGACGTCGATTTCTATATGAAGACACTGCATCATGACAACTACTGGTCTGCAACACCGAAAAAAGATCGAAAATACGGCGTTCGTATCTGGGATCCCGGATTCAAACCCGGGGATCACACCTCCGGCCATTATCACGATAACATCTGGTGTATCGATGCCAAGGGAACGATTGATTATATGAATAAGGTAATAAAGCCCTGGATGGCTTTTAAGGTCCTGGCGGCAGGAGCGATTCATCCAGCAGACGGCTTCAAATATGCATTCGAGAAAGGCGCCGATTTCATTCACGTTGGCATGTTCGACTTTCAGATCCGGGAAGATGTAATACTTACCCAAAAAATATTGTCGGAAAAGCTAAACAGAGTCCGTCCATGGAGAGGTTGAAAAGAAACGAGGATAATTTGGTGATTTATCGTAGCTATTTATTGAAACTTCACAGTATTTTTTTGCTGTTTTCCCTTTTTATATGTCAAGCAGGTATAGCTGCTAATTGGCCGCAATGGCGCGGTCCAAGCCGCAGCGACGTAACGTCTGAAAAGTCAGGTTGGCCAAAGGGTTGGCCGCCCAAGCGTTTGTGGAAGAAGAACGTCGGATATGGGTGCACCTCGCCGATCCTCGTCGATGGGCGTTTGTATGTGATAGGATGGAAGGGAAGGCGAAGCAGGAAAAATCCAGTGGGGACCGATACAGTTTACTGTTTTGAAGCAGTTAATGGCAAACTTCTGTGGAAACGCTCGTATCGTTGCCGATATCAGGGACGGTTCCGCACGGGCGACACATCGCGTTACGGCGGACCAACATCGACGCCGGCTTTGGATACGGCAGCGGGCTATTTGTATACATTGAGCATAGACGGCGATCTGAAGTGCTGGAATACGAAGAACGAGGGCTGGCCGGTCTGGTCGGTCAATCTCTATGAGAAATACAAGGTTCGCCAACGCCCCAAAGTGGAAACAGGGACACGAGATTACGGCTACTCATGCTCTCCCGTTGTGCTGCGCAATGCCATCATCACTGAGGTTGGTGGAAATTCCGGTTTGCTCGTTGCTTTTGACAAAAAGACAGGCAAGCAGCTCTGGCGGTCGACGAGCAAAGAACCGTCCGGCCATAACGCCGGGCCGGTTCCTTTGAAAGTACAGGGTATACGTTGTCTTGCCAGTTTCGGTATCCGCAAGCTTACGATTGTTGGTATAGAAGGTCAAAAAAGGGGAAAGACGCTGGCCCAGTACCCCTGGCGGACGGCGTTTTCATGCAACATTATTACGCCCGCCGTCACTGACAATAAGATTGTTCTTTCATCCGGGCATGACGTTCGCCGCACGGCATTGCTCCAGGTCACCGGCGACAAGGTACGTCAGTTGTGGAGCAGCCGATACTGGTCCGAAGGGTGCAGTCCGGTGATTCACAAGGGCTGCGTCTATCTGGTCATTGGTCAGGTGCATTGTCTTAATCTTTCCAATGGCGAGTTGAAATGGCGCGGCGGAAACTTCGGCAGAGACAGTTCCTGCCTTTTAACCGGTGATGACAAGCTCCTGGTGTTCGGGTCGAGAGACCTTGGCCTGATTGAGGCATCGCCCAAAAGAAAGAAGTATAGCGAACTGACTCGTATCAGAGACGTTATAGGCGAAACCTGCTACCCACACCTTGCCCTGGCAGACGGAATCTTGGCCGTGAAGAATAAGGAAGGCGACGTGGTTTGCTTCTCGGTGAGACCGCGATGAATTTAAGAAATGTATGACTCAGGAGGCCGATTAAAATGAAGAAGATGGCATTGATTACTTTGGTTAATGTTTTGTATTGTGTGTTATCGACGTTAGCGGGTCAGTCTGCTCTGCCCGAACCACTCGTAGGTATCGGCGTGGCCAACGACGAATCGAACTACCTTATTAACGGTCCGGTTGAACGTCTGGATGAAGGCACGTTTAGCTTTTCCGCTCAACCTCCGTGGGGCTGGATCACCGTAGGTAAAGATGGAGAACCACTCAGGGAACTTGAAGGCTTGCGTTCGTTTACGATCTGTGGCTGGGTCGGGCCGACCTCACTTTTGGTGGGTTCCGGGGGCAATCGCATTGTTTTTAACCTGAACTACAATCGATCCGGTTTCGATTTAGTGCATCTGCAGGACGGCCGGCTTAGATTAGCGGTGAACGAGTGGCCGGATGGTGTGCGCAACGATTCCTCGCCGGGAAAGCTAAAGGCTGGCAAATGGACATTTTTCGCAGTTTCCTATGACGCAACAGACAAGAAAAACAATGTAGAAAATATGGAACGACCGGCGCCGTGATTGTAAAAGTCGTCATGAGCCGATAAAGCTAATGCGACAGGATGGTACGTAGCCATCTATAGTCGCGGATTATCGCTTAAGGACAGAGCCGCA
>Ga0180434_10000537_pt1 | contig 55615 bp, 55 predicted proteins | sample SS_ome_7_FD_132453 | JGI IMG/M metagenome (GOLD analysis project Ga0180434, IMG submission 132453) | Hypersaline lake sediment archaeal communities from the Salton Sea, California, USA - SS_1_D_2 metaG | ecosystem: Environmental > Aquatic > Non-marine Saline and Alkaline > Hypersaline >...
CGCCCTCTCACTGCCTCTTTGTACTCTTCTATACTGCCTCTCGTCATGCTCCCCCTTCTGGGTAACATTCTTTCTGAGGCAACTATACCACCTTCGGTAACATTTATTATCAGTCAATTCGCAGGGTGGACTGCACCAGGCCAGCAGTGTATAATCCCGAGGCTGGGAGGGGTGTCCGAGCGGTTTATGGTAGCGGTCTTGAAAACCGCCGTTCCGGGTCACCGGGACCGTGGGTTCGAATCCCACCCCCTCCGCTCCGGGGCCGGCGGGGAGACCGTGCGGACACTGTACTGCAAATGAAGCTATTCGGTTCATCAGGAATAAGACGCGTAGTCGACAGGGACTTCCTTGAGCTGACCTCCAACGTCGGGTTGGCCGTCGGTGGGCTCTATCCATCGATCGTAGTGGGACGGGACACGAGGACATCGGGCGACGCCGTCAAGTCGGCCTTTGTGTCAGGTCTTCTGGCCGCGGGGAGCAGGGTTGCGGACGCCGGCATCGCGCCCACCCCGTCGCTGGCGTATGCAGCGAGAGACTTCGATGCCGGAGCAGTCATAACCGCGTCCCATAACCCGCCCGAGTACAACGGGATCAAGCTCGTGAATCCCGACGGGTCCGCCTTCGATTCCATGCAGAGGGAGCGCATCGAGCAGCTCGTGGGGGACAGCCAGTATCAACTGGCAGCCTGGGAGAATATGGGCTCTGTCGAGGGCTTCCCGCGTGCTGTCGAGCGACACGTCGAGAGGATACTCGGGGATACGCCGAGAGACACGCGACTGAAGGTGGTCGTTGATTGCGGCTGCGGCGCGGCCTCTGATGCCACGCCTGTCCTGCTCAGACGGATGGGGTGCAGCGTCGTGGAGCTGCACTGCACGCCGAGCGGGCATTTCCCTAGGGGAATCGAGCCGATCGAAGAGAACCTCCAGGAACTCATGGCGGCTGTCAGCACGGAGGGCGCTCATCTCGGACTTGCGCACGACGGTGATGCGGACAGACTCGCTGTCGTTGATGACAGGGGCAGATACGTCAACGGTGACGTTGTGATGGCACTGCTGGCACGCCATCTCGGGGTTACGAAGGTTGTGACCACGGTCGATGCCTCGATGCTGATCGAAGACTTGGGCTTCGATGTCGTCAGGACGAAGGTAGGTGATGTCTTCGTTTCCGATGTCCTGAGAGCAACCCCAGAGGAACGGCGAGCCGATGAGTTCGGAGGTGAGCCGTCGGGCTGCTTCATATTCCCTAAGATGTCCCTCTGTCCCGACGGTATCTATGCGGCCCTGAAGATCGTGGAGTTGGCGAGCCTGCGCCCGTTGTCCGAGCTAGCGTCGGAACTCCCAAGATACGTCGTCTTGCGGGGCGGCATGCCAGGCACCAGTGATGCAATGGACATAGTCCAGAGAAGGCTTGCCGCAAGAAACGACGGCAATCTCGAGACGATCGACGGCCTAAGGCTATCCTATGACGACGGCTGGCTTCTGATCAGGGCGAGCGGTACCGAGCCCAAGATCAGGATAACCGCCGAGGCCAAGGACGAGCGAAGAGCCGGAGAGCTGTGTGAGCTCGGGCGTGAGACCGTGAACGAGAGCTTGCGGGAGCTGGAGAGCACGTCGAGATGAAGGCTGTGATACTCGCCGCCGGCGAGGGAAAGCGGATGCACCCGCTTACTTACACGCGTCCCAAGGTCATGGTGCCCATCGCAAACCGCCCCATAATGGAGCACCTTCTCATCGAGATGAAGGAAGCCGGTGTCACGGGGTTCGTGATGGTCGTCGGATACCATCATGAGACCATACGCCAGCACTTCGGGGATGGTGCGAAGTGGGGGATCACCATCGAGTACGTGCCGCAGACAAAGCAATTGGGTACCGCGCACGCCGTGAAGATGATCGGCGGCAGGGTGGACGGCAAATTCCTGCTGGCGAACGGCGACGTCCTGGTCCGATCGGACTACATCAAGAGGGTCCTTGCGGAGGACCGCATCTCGCTGAGCCTGATAGAGGCCGAGGACACCACCGGGCTTGGTGTGGTCGAGGTGGATGGAGACAGGATCGTGGCGATCCATGAGAAAGTATACCGGCCGCCGACCAATCTGGCCAACGCCGGTGTGTATCTCATGACCCCGGACATCTTCCCGGCCATAGACCGGACGCGGCCGTCGCCCAGAGGGGAGTACGAGCTTACCGATTCTCTTCAGATGCTGCTGGACGAGGGCTACGCGATGAAATGGGTCTCGGTTGACCAGTGGCTGGACGTCAGTTATCCTTGGGATTTGCTGGCAGCCAACGAGTGGCTCATGAAGCGGATCGAGAGCCGGAACTTGGAAACCGTCGAGAATGGCGTGACTATCAAGAATCAAGTGTCGATAGGGAGCGGCACGACAGTGCGCTCGGGCTCTTACATTGAGGGGCCGGTGAGTATCGGCGACAACTGCGACATCGGGCCGAACTGCTACATCCGGCCAAGCACGGCCATAGGGGACAAGTGCCACATCGGTGCCGCGGTGGAGGTCAAGAACTCAATCATCATGAGCGGTACCAAAATACCCCACCACAATTATGTGGGTGATAGTGTGATAGGGGCGAACTGTAACCTCGGCTCGGGTACAAAGGTCGCCAACCTCAGACTGGACAGGAACGATGTTTCGGTGGCTGGTATCCCCACGAAACGGCAGAAGCTGGGCACGATTATGGGGGACAACGTTCAGACAGGCATAAACTCCAGCATAAACATAGGCTGTCTCATAGGCAACAACTCGTTCATCGGACCCGGCGCTTTCGCCTACGGCGTGATACTCCCCAATTCCATCGTGCTCTGAGAGGGGCAATGTCGAGAATCGAACAGGCCGTTATCCTGGCTGCCGGCGAAGGGCAGAGACTCCATCCCTTCACAACCGCCAAGCCCAAGGTGATGATCCCCATCGCCAACAAGCCTATCCTGCGCTACGTGATCGAGGCCGTGGAACAGAACGGCATCCGCAAAGTGGTTATGGTAGTCGGCTACAGGCGGGAGCAGGTCATCGACTACTTCGGCAGCGGCGAGCACTTCGGTGTGGACATAGAGTACGTGGATCAGAGGCAGCAGCTCGGGACGGCCCACGCGCTGAAGCAGGCCGAGGGCAAGGTTGACGGCAGCTTCCTGATGCTGTCGGGCGATAACATCATCGAGCCCGGCACGATCGCGGAGCTGCTGCAAGCGGAGTCCAGCACCATACTGGTGAAGCAGCAGAACAACGTCTCCAAGTACGGAGTGGTGGAGGTTGAGGATGGCAGGGTCTCGAATATCGTCGAGAAGCCCGTCGAGGCGCTGAGCCATCTGGTGAACACAGGTATCTACGTCTTCGATGATAGAGTATTCGAGGCTATCGGACAGGAGACTGACATACCGTCCGTAATCCGTGACCTGATAGCCAGCGGACAGGAGGTCCGCGCTTGTGAAGCGGCGGGTACATGGCTCGACGTGGTCTACCCCTGGGACATGCTGAAGCTGAACGACCTGGCTCTGGCCAAGACACCTCCCTCCACGGGGGGTATGATAGAAAGCGGCGTGTCCATCAAGGGCACCGTCTCGATCGGCAAGGGCTCCGTGATCAGGTCGAACACATACATCGTCGGCCCTGCAATCATCGGGGAGAACTGCGAGATAGGTCCGAGCGTGTGCATCCTGTCCTCGACGAGTATAGGCGACAACGTCTGTGTTTCGCCGTTCACGCTCGTCTCGAACAGCGTCGTGGCGGACGGCGTGGAGATCGGACCCGGCTCGTCCATCCGCGATTCCGTCATCGACCGTGGCTGCTATGCGGCCGGACACTTCGTTACCCAGAGCGGAGAGACCAGTATCGAGATCGAGGGTGAGCACCGGCAGGCCTACGTCGGAGCGATGCTGGGCGAGGACTGCGAGATCGGGGAGAGCGTGGTGACGATGCCCGGTGTGCTCATCGGTAACCATTGTACGGTGCAGCCTCTCAAGGTCATCTCCAGGAACCTGCCGGACGAAAGCGTAGTGATGTAAACATGTGCGGCATTGTTGGCTACGTAGGTGACAGGGAGGCCCAACCAATCCTCGTCAACTGTTTGAGAAGGCTGGAGTACAGGGGCTACGATTCATGCGGTATCGCACTGCGGAACGCGGACTCTGTCAAGCTGAGCAAGGATGCGGTGCGAATCGAGACGCTGGCGGGGACTCTGCTCCCGAACTCCAGCGGGATCGGCATCGGCCACACGCGTTGGGCCACACACGGAAAACCATCGCAGGTCAATGCGCACCCGCACACCGACTGTACGGGCAAGATAGCCGTCGTGCACAACGGCGTCATCGATAACTACCTTCAGCTCAGAGAGAGCCTTATCGAAGAGGGGCACCGGTTCGTCTCGGAGACCGATACCGAGGTGATACCTCACCTGGTAGAGAAACACTACCAGGGCGACCTGGAGCAGGCGGTCTACAAGGCCCTCGAGGAGATCGAGGGCTACTACGCCTTCATAGTCTTCCACAGCGATTCGGAGGAGTTGGTGGTCGCCCGGAACGGTAGCCCTCTCATCGTTGGCGTCAGCGATAGAGAGAAGTTCGTCGCCTCGGACGTCCCTGCGGTCCTGGACTACACTGACCGCGTCATCTATGTGGAAGACGGGGATGTAGGCGTGATCACGCAGGGGAATATGCGGTTCACCCGGAACGGAGAGGTGGTGGAGAAGGAGGAGCAGGGCATCCCGTGGAGCCTGGAGGAGGCCCAGAAGGCCGGCTATGACCACTTCATGCTCAAAGAGATCCATGAGCAGCCCAAGGTCATACGCAACACGCTTTCCGGCCACGTGTCGGCGGTGGAGCCATCTGTGAACCTCGGCATCGACCTATCGGCACGCTTCGACCGGATTCTGCTGCTTGCGTGCGGAACGTCCTATCATGCGGCGCTGGTGGGCAAGCACCTGATGGAGAGGCTAGCCCGTGTGCCCGTCCATGTGGAGATCGCTTCAGAGTTCAACTACTCGGGAGAGGTGTTCGGCGAGACGCTGGCGATACTCATTACCCAATCGGGCGAGACAACCGACAGCATCAGGGCGCTGAAGAAGGCGAAGGCGAGCGGTTGCCGCACTCTGGCGGTCACAAACGTCATCGGGAGCAGCATAACGCGAATTGCCGACCAGTCTCTTTACATAAAGGCCGGGCCCGAGATCAGTGTGGCCGCGACCAAGAGCTTTGTCGCGCAGCTGGTCATGCTCTACCTGTTGGCGTTGGACCTGGCAGTTGCGGACGTGCGTTCCCGGGGCAACATGATCGGTGAGCTGAGGCAGTTGCCGAACAAGGTGCGGGAGCTGTTGGAAGGGGAGGAGGAGATCGCGGAGCAGGGCGAGTACCTTGCCAGCTTCGACAACGTGTTCATAGTGGCCCGTGGGATCAACTACCCGGTGGCCCTGGAGGGTGCCCTCAAGGTGAAGGAGATATCCTATGTGCACGCCGAGGGGTATGCAGCGGGTGAGTTGAAACACGGGCCGTTCGCACTGCTGACGCCGTCCACCCCCGTAGTCGCCGTTGTGGCCAGGGACAACACCTACGATACCCTGATGGCCAACATCAAGGAGATCAAGGCCAGGGAATCGCCGGTGCTGGCTATCGCACCGGAGGGCGATTCCGAGGTCGGGAAGTACGTGGACTCCGTGATACGGGTCCCTTCTGTCGATCCGCTGTTCTCCCCTGTGGTCAACACCGTAGCCCTGCAGCTGCTGGCCTACTATGCCGCGAAGGCGCGGGGCTGCCCCATAGACACGCCGAGGAATCTGGCCAAGAGCGTGACCGTCGAGTAGGTGCGGCTGGATCAGGAGGTTGTCGTGAGAATCATCGTCACTGGTGGTGCGGGCTTCATAGGCTCGAATATCGTGGATGCCTATGTCCGGCTCGGGCATGAGGTTACGGTGGTAGACAACCTCTCAACCGGCCGCAGGGTGAATCTGAACCCGCGCGTCAAGTTCCACGAGATGAGCATCTGTGACCCGGACCTGTCGTCTGTCTTTGAGGAGGCAAGGCCGGAGGTGGTGAATCACCATGCCGCACAGATAGACGTGCGCAAGTCCTCTGATGACCCTGTCGCGGACGCGCGGGACAACATCCTCGGCAGTCTGAACGTGCTGGTCAACTGCCAGCAGCACGGCGTGAGGAAGATGATCTACGCGTCCTCCGGCGGCGCGGTATACGGCGACGTGGACTACTCCCCGGTCGATGAGAGCCACCCGATCAGGCCCATATCCCAGTACGGCGTGTCGAAGCACACCGTCGAGCACTACCTCTACCTGTACGGGGTGCTGTACGGCCTCGAGTACGTAATGCTGAGGTATGCGAATGTGTACGGGCCGAGGCAGAACCCCTTCGGGGAGGCCGGGGTGGTGGCCATATTCGCCACGCAAATGCTGACCGGGAAGCAGCCGACCATCTTCGGCCCCGGTGACAAGACCAGGGACTACGTGCACGTCTCCGATATCGTCGAAGCCAACGTCATCAGTCTGGACCGGGGAAAGGATGTCGTGTGCAACATCGGCACGGGCGTCGAGACGTCCGACCAGGAGGTCTTTGATGCCCTGGCCGACACGCTGGGCTACAAGGAGCGGCCCATTTACGCACCGGTGAGGAAGGGCGAGGTCTACCGGATCAGCCTCGACTCCGGCAAGGCACGTGACGAGCTAGGCTGGGCCGCCAAGGTCTCGTTCAGGGACGGCGTGGCAAGTACTGCGGAGTACTACCGCCAGTTGACCAGGGAGATGAACCCCGGGTCCTAGGGGGAGCGGAGCACCCCGTGCGGATCGCCGCCCGGTGGTTCGCAGACGGTTCTCAGTTGCGGCTCAATGCCTCAGATGGATTCCCGCCGCTGATTGCAGGAAGTGATGCGAGAGGCCCTGATAATAGACGCAGTCCGCACGCCCATAGCCAGGGGGCACCCGGACAAGAGCTGGTTCAAGGACATCCGGTCAGATGAGCTCGGCGTCATTGTCGTGCGTGAGCTGGTCAGGCGCACCGGTGTGCCAGCGGACCAGATCGAGGACGTGATCCTTGGGTGCGCCACCCAGACGGGCGAGCAGGCCATGAACGTGGCGCGGTATGTGTCGATCATGTCCGGGTTGCCCTTCTCTGTCGCAGGCCAGACGATCAATCGCCAGTGCGCCTCCGGCATGACGGCGGTGCACAGCGCCGCGCAGGCGATCATGACCGGAAACGGAGACGTCTTCATAGCCGGCGGCATAGAGAGCATGACTCACCTGCCGGAGGGCGCGGGCGCAGACCTGAACCCGAGGCGCTTCGACTTCGTGGACAGAAGCTCATCGTCGATGGGGCTCACCGCCGAGAACCTGGCCGAGATGTACCGCATCACGAGGGAGGAGCAGGAGGCCTTCGCGCTGACGAGCCACCGGAAGGCGGTCGCAGCACAGGAGAAGGGACTGCTGGCTGGCGAGATCATGCCTGTTGAGGTGCCATCGAATGGGGGCACCAGGCTCATCGACAAAGACCAGAACCCCCGTGAGTACACATCTCTTGACATAATGGCAGCGCTTGAGCCGATAGCGAAGGAGGGCGGCACAGTCACGGCGGCTACCTCGTCGATGGCGAGCGACGGCGCGGCCGCCGTCCTGCTCGCGTCCCGCGAGAAGGCGGCGGAGTTGGGCCTGGTGCCCAAGGCGAGGGTCGTCTCGATGGCCGTGGCCGGCGTCGATCCCAAGCTGATGGGTCTGGGCGTTGTCGAAGCTGCGAGGAAGGTGCTCGACAGGGCAGGGCTGACTGTATATGATATAGGGGTCGCCGAGATAAACGAGGCTTTCTCCGTGGTCGCCTTGGTCGCCATGAGGGAGCTCGGCCTGGACGAGGAGAAGGTCAACCCCAACGGGGGGGCGGTGGCGCTGGGGCACCCGATGGGGTGCACCGGGGCCAAGCTGATCACCAGCCTGGTGCACGAGATGGTCAGGGGTCAGCACAGGTACGGTCTCGCTGCGATGTGCGTAGGGATGGGGCAGGGGGCGGCGACGGTCCTGGAGCTTGCTGGTTAGTTCACATAACGATACACACGGGCTCGTAGCTCAGTGGCAGAGCGGTCGGCTCATAACCGATTGGTCGTAGGTTCGAATCCTGCCGGGCCCACATTCAATCCCACCAGACCACCTAACCCTTTCTGCCTGGCACCATAACTTGGGAAGCTGCGCTGTCATAGTATCGCTGACCAAACGCCAGCGAGGCGTAGCTAGAGCTTCAATATCCTTGCCAGGTTTCCACCAAGAATCTGTTCCTTCTGAGTATCGGAGATAGCCATATTTCTCACTCTCTCTATTACTCTTCTTTGAGAATCTCCGTCAAAAGGGGTATCACTGCCAAATATCATGTGGTCAGTGCCAAATGTGTCTGCTGCAAGCTTGACCCGCTGGTCACTTACGTATGAATAGGGAGAGATGTCATGGTAGATATTAGGGAGACTGCCAGCGTACTTGCCGAGTACCTCAACACCAATCAAGTGAAGTAAGACGAAATCCGTGTCGGGATGCCTGTCTATCACACCCGCCATTCTACGAGCTTCATTGTCAGACCATAGATGGATGAATACTGGTAGTCGGTTGTTCCCCGCAAACTCCGCAATGAGGTTGACTTCAGGGCCATCAATCTTGAATGGGGTACATACTTGATGGAGTTTGACCCCTTTGAAATCCCATCTCTGGAAGTCAGTCTCCATTCTCTTCGTGAAGCCAGGTTTTCGAGGGTCTGCCCAATAGACTTGGATGATTCTATCTGGATGTCTCTGAACGAATAGACGAACTCATTACCATCGCCTCTATCTCTGAAAACATAGTTGTAGGAGAACCTGATACCAGGGTTTATGAAGTAACGTGAATAGAGGGGATGTTGCTTGACAGCAGATATGGGGATATTCGGAAGTGGCCATAAGCTTGTGTTGTTCTTCATTCCAGGACAAAGAGCAACCTTATCCACTCCGAGTCTGTCCAGCGTTTCCACCAGCTTCTCCACGTCTGCGAAGTCGCCTGCGGCATGTGCATGTCCGTCTATGACCATAGCCAACCTGACAACAGCTTGAGATACTCAACTATAACACGTATGGTAGGCCCCTGTGATTATGCCAACCTAAAGAGCTGAACCGACCTAAGGTGTAGGCGAATAGGAAGAGGGGCGGGAGAGAGCGCGAAGCATAGGCCCCCAGGGCGGCACCCAGTAGGATTCACCCGAACAGCCGCGTCTAGGGGCAAGTCTGTTTGACACTTGGGGATAAGCTCATACCGAACAAGGCATACCTCACAGGAACGTCAGTCCAAGCGGAGCCGTGACGATCAAGACGGTGAAAACCAAGCCAAGGACTAACGCCAATACGATGAATGCCCAACCTATTGGGTAGAGCAGTGCAGGTAGTCCGAAAAAGAGCAGAAGGGCGAGAAACTTAGTCCCTCCGAGAGCACGTTTGCCCGTCGCTCTTCTTACTCGGATTCGCCTCTCGTCCTCGATTCGCTTCAGAAGACCAAACATATCTCACCTCCAGTCAATGACTTGAAACCCCTGATCAGGCCGAAAGACCACGTGCAGGACTACCTAGCAGTGTGCGAGGATTTTTTATTTCTACCACATCATGAAGCTACTGTCAAGTGCAGGATTCACTTGCCCCGACTATTCCCCGTCTCAACTTCGGAGGAGCCTTATTGTCCCCAGGAAGACGTTCATTCTTGGCACTCTCTTCATATATGAGATGTACTCGTCACCGAATTGCTCGACCAGGCGTTTGTCCTCCTCTATGGTACTCAGGTAAGTAAGCATTGCGCCAGCCACACCCAACACGGCGAACAGCCAGTGCGGATACCACAGCAGCGTGGTGACGAATATGGAGTAGATCCCGCCCGTGTATTGCGGATGCCTGACCACAGAATAGATGCCTGTGTCGACCAGACGGGTGGTGTGCACGAACGATTTACCTTTGGCAACACCACCCCACCTCGGAAACATCACGATCGGAGCCATCACCAATACCATGCCGAATGCCCAGACTACGCAGCCGACGATGAACAGCGCCAGGTATGATTCTACTTCCAGAACTCCGGTCAGCACGAGAGGGTTGGCCGGGAAACAGGCTATGTACAGGATACTGGCAACTGTCATCCAGACGATGTCTCTCTTGCTTGTCCGTCTCTCAGCTGTCAATCGTCTCTCCCACTGACGACCCATTTGAGCCATCCAGACTTCAACTCGCCATGAGGGGCTTTTCATTCTCAGGGCTGCGGTTGGCAATGATACACCCCGGCAGCTTGGTCTGGCAAGTGCAGCGGTGGTTCCGAAGTGTGTTGACAGTCAGAGTCCGACCAGTTGAGCTGGTGGATAACAGGTGCCTGGCCGACTAGTCCGGTGGGACCACGGGGGGACGGGGGCCACGCTTCGCGGCCGGGCCGATGGCCGAGGAGGGGCTGTTCTGCTTGCTTGTGGGATGCAGCGGGGCTATTATATGTAGACCAAGAGAGTCACGCAAGAGTACGGATGCTCTAGTCAGGAAGGCACTGGAGTTCTGTCAATGCAATGCCCCAAGTGTCCGAACCCCGAATTCAACGGCGTCGACCCGTGCGAGGTCTGCGGTTACGTACCTCCCGCTCCTAAGCCCCCCGGCTGGTGGGGTGCGCCGTCTTTCCATGGCTCGGGACGCAGCATCGTGCCAAAGCGAAGTGACAAAAGCCCGCCTCCACAAGAACCGCCGAAGCGGTTCGTGATGGCATTCCCGTATTTGTCGGCGTGCCCCGAGTGCCTGAAAGTCACGCTGTTTCACGAGAAAACGAAGAAGAGGTACAAGTGTCTCAACCAGGAGTGTGGAAAGGCCTTCGCCGAGAAGCAGTTGGAGGCGGAGTCGAAGCATGTGCTGGGCCTCTACGACTGTCCGAAATGCAAGCTCAGGTCAGTTGCCTGGAGCATTAAACTGGCACGTTGGGAGTGTGCCAATATCCACTGTAGGTATGTTCCAACGGAGGTAGAGCAGGATCAGTTCGTGGGGGGAAGCATATCGACTGATGGGGGAGGCAGTGCCGAAGAGGACGACGTGCTATCGGAGGTAGTCAACAAGATTCAGCATATCATGCTTGAATTCCAGATTGGCGACATCAGGAAAGCCCTGTGGGATGCCAAAGCCAACTTCCTGGTGGCTATCGGCTGCGTGGTGGCAACAGAGTTCTTGGGAGGCCTGCTAACCGGTACTCTCGGAGTGGAGGGCGGGAGCAAAGAGAGGTTCATCATTGGTTTCAAGTACCTTGGTGAACAGTACGCGAATCTGGCCGACAACACCCTGGGCGATATCTACACCAACCTGAGGTGCGGACTGGTCCATCAGTATCTACCTGATGGTACGGAAGGTATCTATGCTGGCTCCCAGATTGACGCACCTGGCGTCATCGTGGCCGAGGGCCGGTTCAAGATTGTTTGTGATAGCTACATCAGGGAGTTGGAGAACGCAGTCAATCGCCTGATAGCCGAGCTTGAGTCGAACCCAGAACGGCTGCGCAACTGCCAGCAGGCTCTAGCGAGCATCCCCGAACTGGAGTAGGCACCTCCTGATGGAAAGGTGCGGGATTCGAACATGCGAAATCGTGGCACAGCCGTCGTAATCCGACATGGGAAAGTTCTGCTCGTTCGTGACCGAGGCAAGCACCGCTTCTCTTTGCCGGGAGGCGGCATCAAGAAGGAGGAGCCTTCGGTAAGCGCGGCTGCAAGGGAGCTGTACGAGGAACTTGGCCTGAAGGCAGCGAATGCCACCCGCCGCACAGATTGCGACTTCAAGGGGTCGGCTAGCTATCATAGGGTATGTCTGATTGAGGCGGATGGGAAGCCAAAGTTGAGGGGTCACGAGCTGGACAAGTTCATCTGGTGGGACATGAAGAAGCCAGTCCCGATGTACTCTCATGTGAAAATGATACTCAGCAAGATGGGAGTCCTCTGATGTTGCAGAGAGAGATGCATGAGCAAGGCGGAAGTGAGGATAGGGTGGGAGAGACAACGTTGAAGTGGCTGACGCTGAGTAGCTAAGTCAGGCATTCCGCAATGAAGTTGAAGCTACCGCTCTACCGCACCGGTTCATCGCCAAGATGGAAGGTGCTGTCTCAGGGGAGGCCACGCAATGCTGCATATTGACCGGGAGTTCGTCGAGGCGTACCGAGCCAGATATGATGCGAGATTCGCGGACAAAACTGACCCAAGGGACGAACAAGAACTGAGAAACTGGCTCGCCAACATGGCTGAACCGAAATACCTGGACTGGGATCATTTCCTCAAGCTGGCCAAGTGGAAGAGCCCTAGACCGGAAAGGCATTACGAGAAGAACGACGAGGGTTTGGTGATAGAGGCAACCCGCATTTCATTCCAGGCATCGCATGACAAGCTGAAGTTGCATATCCTGATGGTACTCGAAGGTGTGAGCGTTGCAGTAGCTTCCACAATACTCCACTTCCTGTTTCCAGATCAGTATCCCATCTTCGATGTCCGTACACGCAGTGCCTTGGACAAAGCTGGCAAGTGGCGGCAGGGACATGACCCGAAAGAGGATGGAGACATCGATGCTTGGGCATACTACGTGCAAGTGATGAGGGGATTGTCCAAAGAGCTGGACGTCAGTCTCCGCGACCTTGATAAAGCGCTCTTCGCCTATGACAAGTGGCCGGAGGGGTAGGGTCAGCGGGATTCTGGCCACCCCAACCCCACCCCCGCTCCCCCCCAGCGGCCGCCGCTGCCCCTAAAGGGAGGGGAAAGGGCAACAAAGCTGATTTGCTATTTTCCAGGGCTTTGTGCTACTGTTGACATAAGGAAGCGGGGTGGCAATGGCAAAGGTATTGAATCTCGTTGGCTCGAAGAAAGTGAGAGCCCTGGCGGTAGGGCTGTTCCTGGCGTTCGTCGGGGCTATGCTGGTAAGTTCGTTTCAATACATAGCTGATCACAGATGGTTCTGGGACATTGCTCCGTTGGTCAGCATGCTCGCAGTACTTTCAGCGGCCGTGGGGGGCTCGCTGGTAGGCTACAGCCTTGTCGGAGTTCAGCAGAGACGGATGTGGCTGGTACAGCTTGGCGTCATCCTCGGGGTAGCCTGGATTGCCAGCGGGACGGCGGCTGCAGCGCTGGGCTTCCTGGGCATGAACCACCTGCCTGCCGGCTACATTGGCTGGGACAGCTATCACGGCACGTGGTTTGTGGGTCGGGTGACAATCAGCCTTCTCCAGTTCGCCACAGTGGCCGGGCTGGTTGCAGGTTTCTCCATCTGGTTTGGCCTGGCTCCAAGAGCCCATTGGGGCTTGGCACATCTGCCCATCAGTACAAGGTCTAGAGTAGACGACTAGCTGCAGGGCCGCGAAGGCCGTCAAGTAGGCTCCGTCCGGTTTCTCCATCGGGCGAGCCTTACATTCGCGTCCGTTTCACAGCATCTTCATGCTTCCCCAACAGCTCCGCGCAGTGCTTCATACGGCCCCTGTCCTGTTCAGCCATATCCATGAGAACGCGTGTGGTGCACCCTCGGACCTGAGGGCCTTGGTGAAAAACGTATACTTACGTGCTAACCTTTTGGCCCTTTCTTCGTTTCAAGTGTTTAGGCGAAATAAGGAAGACTGAAGAAAGGAGGTGATTCAGCAAGATGAGTAAGCGTGTCAAGATCATCATGGTTACCGTTGCCGTTGTCCTCGCTCTCACTCTGGCCCTCACAGCCGTTGCCTTCGCTTCGGAGCCGGATGATAGCGAAGCTGCCTCCGAAGGGCCGTGGCAGACGTACATGGGCAAGGTGGCAAACCAGCTCGGGATCGATGAGGAACAGCTACAGGCTGCCTGCAATGCCGCGTCCCAGGAGATGAGGGATGAGGCCATAGAGCGGTTCCTGGAGCGGGCGGTCGAGAACGGGTGCATCGACGAGCAGGAGTCCGCCGAGATCCTGGAGTGGTGGAACGACAGGCCGGCTGCGGTGGACGGCCTCGCCGAATGTATGCGGCCTCAGATGGGAATCAAGAGCCGTGTCCAGCACCGGCTGATCAGCCCCGGCCCGTGGCAGGGCCTCGGATTCTGCAAGTAGGTGCTGCAGGCGAATACCGTGCTCGGGGGAGCCAGCGTATCGCTGAGTTCCCCCATTGCTTGTTCAACTCCGAAAACACCACGCGCCGGGACGCGGCTGAATGCCGGTGACCGCCCTGCGGGCTAGGGCTGCGACGGCTTGCGAAGGCGCTGGGCCCACCTGCTCTGCCATCGCTGGAGCTTGATCCTGCCCTCGTGGTCCAGCAGGTTCTTCAACTGCTCGAGGTTCTGACACCTCTGGCACGCCTGCCACGCCAGGGCTATATCGCGCGGCGACTTGCCGACGATGCCGTCCTGCCTTTCCATCAAGATTACAAAGGCCACCAGCGCCAGCTGATGCAACTACGCACCTCGCGAGCGGGTTTGACATATGTTGACACAAGAATGGTGGTTTAGGCAAGGGGTAGTACGCGGCTTCCGGGCGCGAGACGGCTGGTGGTCTAGCCCGAGCGCTCGCCCGGCCCGATATTCGCCGGACACAGGCTCTCGCCGGGGCAACTGCGGCACATAGTGCGGTCGAAGATGCCCATCCTTACGCAATCCCAACATGGTGTTGCCTCCGCGCCGCAGGCGGGACAGTCCATCGCCGGAGGCGAGATACCATTGCCGGGATTGCCGACCGTCGGGTTCGGCTCGACATACATGTAGCCGCAGAGCTGACAGTACCAGTATTTGGGCTTCATGGGGCATCTCTCAAGAGTTGCCTTCAGAGCGAGCAGGCTTGCCCGGGTGGGCGCGGCTTCAGTATATCACACGGCGGTGCGCTCGCCGCCCCACCCCTTCGTGGCAGACGACCTTGACCGCCCTCCCTCGATTTTGATAGGCTCGGCTCTGTGAGGACTGTGCTGCTGCTCCTGTCGCTCTTGCTCCTGTGCCTGTTGGTGGGTTGTGGCGTTGCTGGCCCACCGGACACGGTTGGCGCGCCAGCACCGTCGCCGACGATGGCCGAGCCCTCGGCAACTGATCCAACGTCCATTGAGCGCCCTACACCCCGGCCAACGCCCACATGGTCCGCGCCAGAGGGATGTTCTGCCGCCGGTGCCACGGTACACCGAGGAGAGCAACCACCCTACTCCGGGACAGGGTCGGTGATGGAAAGGGTACATCTCGTCGACAACCCCGGCGCGGAGGACCCGACCTGGGAGGAGCTGGTGGCCTTCCTGCTGGCTGATGGCACAGACAGGAGGGAGTACGTCTCGGGCAGCTTCGTATGCGCGGACTTCGCGGAGGAGCTGCACAACAACGCCGAGGCGGCGGGCTTGAGGGCAGCGTACGTCGCGGTCGCATTCCATGACGAATCGCCAGGTCACGCCCTGAACGCTTTCTGCACAGTGGATAGGGGCCTCGTGTTCGTAGACTGCACTCATAGCAGTGACTTCGATGCCAGTCCCGGTGAGAGCCGGGAGCTGTACGGCATACCCACCGGATGGGACAAGGTAGCATACGTGGATATCGGTAGGGTGTACGGGCTGGTCAGTCTCGAGGAGGCTGTCTGTCCGGCCTATGAATGCTACGAGGATCACAAAGCGCTTGCCGACAGCTTCGTCAGAGAGCTCGAGGAGTACAACGCCGAGGTTGATGCCTACAATGACTGGGTGGGAGGCCAAGTGTTCATCGAGGGATCAGATGAGCACCGACAGGCGACCGAGTGGCAGGCGCATCTGGAGAGCCGGGCGGAGGAGCTGGACGCGCTCGGAGACAGCCTGGGGGCCTTCTGGCAACCGATGGGCACAGTGATGGAGATCGACATCTACTGGTAACGGAGGCGGGGCGCTCGTCGGCTAGTAGATGGCGTAGGCAACCGGAATAAGCAGCACCGTCGCGATACAGAGGATGGCACCGATGGCCAGGAGGACGATGGCCGGCCATCCGATGATGCCGAACGGCGGGCACTCGAAGCAGAAAGCACCGATGACGGCGATAAGGCCGAAGAACGTGCTGCCTGCCGATGCCGCTCCCACCAGTGCTTTCCTTCGTCGACCCAGACATCGAGCCGACTTTGCGCAGGCTAGCCTGTTCAATCTTGAACCTCCAACCGGAGCAGTGATCAAAGTATAGCAGGGCTCGCTTGACTGTCAATGCCAGCCAAGTGATGTTATCCTACCAGTGGCTCTGCCACGATGCTGCCTCCAAAGTACTGGTCGCACCAGTACTTTCGTGGGATTGCTCGCCTGTGCGCAGCCGTGCAAAATGGTAGCACGGTCGCTTCGAAGCCCCAGGATTGCTTCACACGGTGAGGTGGTGCTGGGGTCTTCCTTTTGTGGTAGCCGGAGCGAGCTGGCCGAAGAGGATCAAACGAGCGCGGACGTTAGGAGTTGCGCGCATATTTGTCTATGATTTCGTTGAGCACCCGCTGAGTCTTCGTCGGGCTCTTCACGTTCTTCCACTCGATCTCCACCTTGGCCTCACCCGCAGTAGCGACCCTCACGGTCCCGAAATCGTTCATCCTTCCGAACACTGAGACCTCGACATACACGGTCTGCACCTTGCTCAGAGGGCAGTCCACATAGGACTTACTCACTACGCCTGTCTGACAGATAACGCGCCGGTTTGTTGCGGCGTATATGGTGTACTTCCAGCGGAGCCAGGTCAGGCCCATCCAGGCCATGCCCGCAGCCCAGACAGCCAGGACAACGAAGATCACTTCCATGCGCTGGACATACGCATACAGGATTAAGCTGAGCGCCATCAGCATCAACATGAGAGAGGCTGGCCCCATCATCCGTATCCAGAGCAGGGGTCGTGTCTCGTAGAGAGGCAACTCTCCCTCGGTGAGAATGCCCCTGGGGAAGGCGCTGGGACCGTAGCTGCCGTAGTCCTTGAACTCCTCGGCCTGAGGCTCCTTGCATTCGCCTCTATCCACAGTAGCAGGAGGGGTTGGCTCCGGCTCGCTATTGATCTCCACATCAATGGGCACCCTCCCGCCGGGTGGCCGGGCCAGTCCCCGGCGCAGGCGAGCACCGCACTTCTCACAATAGTTGTCGTCCTCGACGACACCGGAACCGCACTTGGGACAGAACGGCAACTCACTACCTCCGGCCGGGCGTCGATCAAGCAGGATCGTGGCTGGGCCGATTCACCCGACGTCCCAATCATGAGGGGCGGCCAACTTCGGATCGAGTTTACCAGAGGCATTTGTGCATTACAACTGATGCAGGAATGCCGAAACCACGTTCCACACCCTGCGGCGCGGCAGCCTTGTCCGGGTAAGACTATAGTACACCCTCGATCAGTACATTAATGGGATTGCGAACGTAGTCGCACACGCCACAGAATATTCAGCTAGGAGCTGGGCTAGTAAGGAGGCTTGCCATGAACCCTGAAGCCTGTCCGAAGCTGTACGAATGCTCTAAGGTGAAGATGACACCTATGATCCGCGTGCTGCTTCGCTGCACGGCCGCAGAGGCGATGCAAAGCATATGTGCCGACTGCGAGGAATGGGACGGGAAGAGCGAACGGCAAGCGGAGACCTCCTCCGGCGGAGACAAGGAGTACGTCTACACTTCTCCGTCAGGGGGCAAGCTCATGGTCATGGTCGCGGATGATCGCGAAGGTAAGACCGGCAAGTGACGGAGGCGACTCCTCCACATGCCTGGCACGGCGCGGGGACTATCTAGAAGAATATGAGGGCTACGGGGGAGGCAACAACGGAGATGAGAAGGACAACCCCCAGGAATGTCAGCTCAGCAACCGTGATGAAGCCGGACAGCCCCATGAACGCAGCAGGGGGGAACAAGAAAGTCGCCAGGCTTGCAAGAAGCACAGCTCCGGCCATGGCACCCAGCCTGTAGCCGCCCAGAGCATCTCTCCGCAGGACCCTTCTCCTGAGTGCCATCCTCTTCTGTTCCAGTATCCACATTAGCTCAATCATAGCCAGTCCTCGAGTCAGTCTTACTGAAGTCTCCAGGCGTGCACTTCATCATCGATGATGTAGAGTAGCTCCATCTCGTACACGGGGTGAGTGTCAGGCACTATGTAAACGATCGCACCTGTCGCCGTCTCGCCCCTGGCGAGTTGAATCGAATCGGGAAACGGCTCGCCCAAGCCCCCCTTGACGTAGCTGTACCATCCGTACGTGAGCTGTCTCTCGTGGTTCCTGAGTCGCATGTCGACGCGCCTCACTGTCACAGGCGCGTTCGATGTGTTGGAAATCGACACTGTGGCCACAATGAATGCGTTGTTGAGCGGGGCCTCGCAATGCCATGTACTAGGAGCCCACATATTGCGTTCACAGTAGCGGTCGGTCTTCCACGCGGAATTCACCGCAGCGGAGACCGTAGCGCCTACCGTGCTATCACCAACAAGGTGCTCGGTCGGCTCCAGCGTCGTAGCGCTATTCTCGCTCGCATAGTCCGACTTGCCGACCTCATTGTAGGCCCTTATACGGTAGTAGTAGGTGGTTGTCTCGTACAAGCCGCTGTCCCGATAGCTGACCACGTCTGCATCAAGCGTCTTCAAGCGTCTGTATATCCCGCCCGCCCCGGTCTTCCGCTCGATTTCGAAGCCCAACTCGTTATCGGAGTTATCCAGCCAGGAGATGTCTATGCTGCCTGAAGACAAAGCTACGGCCTGGAGCAGGCTCGGCGCGTTGGGCATGGTAGGCTCGGGGGTGGGCGTTGGAGTAGGCGATGGCGACGGTGAGGGTGTGGGAATGCCGGGTTCACCGCCACGTGTGCTGTCCACTATTGCCCAGGCTATAAGAGTAATAAGCGCTAGTATGAGCAATGGCACTACTAGCGCCACCAACCTGTTCATTGGCTACCTACTACCTTGGGCTCGTGACTGCGTTCTATCACATCGAATGTGGTTTGTCAACGAGGGCTCAACCGATCCACGCCATCCTGTGACGACCTCAGCCATTACACTTATCTTGACTTTTCTTACCGATTTTGGAGATGGGTGGTCGATGGGAGACGGCATGCGGGCAACCCCGGCGTCTGCGCGTGCGGCCGTGGCGGGTGCAAGCCCGCCGGGCAGGTCGTCTGCCCCCATCGAAGGTTGCTGGCAGCAGGCTTTTGTGTTATATCTGGGAGGCAATGAGTACAGCGAGCCAGCTACACGACCTGCAGGAGCTTGATCTGGAGGTCGAGCGGAAGCGGCAGGCCTTGGCACAGGTGGAGGATCGGTTGGGCGAGAACGAAGCTCTAGTCGCTGCTCGTGATGCTGCCGACCGGGCACGCAAGGAGCTGGCCGAGTTGGAGCACACGCAGAAGGAGGCCGAGTGGGAAACCGACCGCTTGTCCGAGAGGATAGCACAGGAGGAGAAGAAGCTGTACGAGGGGTCGGTGAAGAACCCGAAGGAGTTGGTGGGTCTGCAGAAGGAGGTAGACCTCATCAAGGAGCAGCAGCGACAGAAGGAGGACGTGCTCCTCGCCGTTATGATCGACGTTGATGCTGCCAGAGAGACCGCGAATGCAACGAGCCAGGATTTGGAGGAGGCGGAGAGCGCCTGGAACAGGGAGCAAGAGCAGCTTCACCAGGAGAAGTGTGCCCTGGAGGAGCAGATCGCCGCGCTGGTTGCCCGGAGAGAAGAGCTTGCCCGGCAGATCGACCAATCGTCGCTGGGCATGTACGAAAGCCTTCGGCTGGCGAAGCATGGGAGGGCAGTGGCAAGGATAGAGCAGGGTACTTGTACGGGTTGCCGCATCAGCCTGCCGATGTCGGACCAGCAGAGGGCGCGTATGGCACAGGACCTCGTCACCTGTAGTAACTGCGGGCGTATTCTGTGCATGTAGCGAGTGGGACTCAGACTCGGACGATGGCCGGTCAGGCCAAGCGATGCTTGGCCTGACCGGTTCTTATCTTGGCGTGTTCAATATGGTGCGATGGCCTGGAGGCCGGTGGCCCATGAGCTTCAGATTCATGGGCTGGCGGCATGCGAAGAGTAGGCTTCGATTGACGCTTCTCGGGGTTTGTAGTAGATTGGGGTTGGCCAAGCAAACCGGGTGACCGCTCCCGTCGGCCAGCAGGCAGGTGGGGGAGGAAAGTCCGGGCTCCGCCGAGCAGGATGCTGGGTAACTCCCAGGAGGGGTGACCCTACGGAAAGTGCCACAGAAACATACCGGCCCGACCAGTCGGACCAAGGGTGAAATGGTGAGGTAAGAGCTCACCAGCGTCCGGGAGACCGGGCGGCTGGGTAAACCCCATCCGGAGCAAGGCCGAATAGGAGGACAACAAGGACGCTCGGCCTGTCCTCGGGTTGGCCGCTCGAGGTGGTGGGCAACTGCCATCCCAGATAGATGGTCACCGCCTGGCGCCGAGCGGGAGGAAGGCGCCTGCCGTAAACCGCTCGAACCCAGGTACAGAACCCGGCTTACAGGTTTGCTTGGCTATCTCTGTGTGAATCCAGTGCAAGCATCAGACATGCCCGCTTCCCAGGGCAAGAGGCTTCCGTTTGGATAGTGGCATTTCGCGGGAGGACGTCCTAGACAGGATCAGTACGCGTATCATTGGCCGGGAGGTCTTGTATCTCCCCTCGGTCACCTCGACCATGGACGTGGCGCGGAAGGCCGCGACCGGGGGGGCGGTTGAAGGAACGGTAGTGGTGGCTGACAGGCAGACCAAGGGCAGGGCTCGCCTGGGACGCGCCTGGATCAATCCCCCCGGGGTGCTGGCAATGTCACTGATCGTGCATCCGGAGATGAGCAAGCTGCTCCGGCTGACGATGATGGCGTCTCTGGCAACCAGCCGGTGCATCGAGCGGGTGGCTGGCCTCGAAACGTCGATCAAATGGCCCAATGACGTTCTGATACGAGGCAAGAAGGTCAGCGGGATACTCACTCAGAGCGCTCTGCGCAGGCAGTCGGTGCGCTGGGCCATAATCGGGATCGGGATCAACGTCAACTTCGACCCGAGCGCGTACCCGGAAATCGCAGACACCGCCACCAGTCTGTCAAACGAGCTAGGGACAACGGTGTCGCAGCTCGATGTCCTGGTGTGTCTGATTGAAGAGCTCGACGAGCTCTACGTGGGCCTGCAGAAGGGCGAGGCGCTCCACGACGACTGGCGGAACCGTTTGGAGACTATAGGTAAAATCGTCCGAGTCACATCGGGCAAGCGGGTGATAGATGGCTGCGCAGAATCCGTAGACGGTGACGGCGCATTGATGGTCCGCCAGTTAGACGGAAGCCTGGTGCAGATCACAGCAGGGGATGTGACGCTGCGCACTTGAGATCGAGCCGAGACCAGAGGCACAAGCAGAAGCGGGATACCCTGACGGGTATCCCGCTTGTCAGTTACGAGTCCCCTGACCTCTAAAGGCCCTATCGCTACTCACGTAGTGGAAAGGCTAGTCCTTACTCGACCTTTTCACTGCGTCTATGATCGGCATCAGGATGTCCATTGGCAGGGGGAAGAGGATTGTGCTCGAATGCTCCGTTGCTATGGTGGTCAGGGTCTGCAGGTAGCGGAGCTGCATAGCCGCAGGCTCCGTCGCTATCACCTTCGCAGCTTGGGCGAGCTTCTCGGCCGCCTGGGACTCGCCCTCAGCGTGCACAATCTTGGCCCTTCTCTCTCTCTCGGCCTCCGCCTGAGCGCCAATGGCCCTGATCATCGTCGGCGGGAGCTCGACCTCCTTGATCTCGACGACGCTCACCTTGATGCCCCAGGGATCGGTCTGATCGTCGATGATCTTCTGAAGCTGCTGGTTGAGTTTCTCCCTTTCCGCGAGCAGCTCGTCCAGCTCAGACTGGCCTATTACACTCCTCAGCGTCGTCTGCGATATCTGTGAGGTCGCATAGCGGTAGTCGTATACCTTGATGATCGCGTCCTCCGGCTTGACGACCCTGAAGTACACCACGGCGTTCACCTTCACCGTCACGTTGTCCTTGGTTATCGCTTCCTGTGAAGGAATGTCCAGCGTGACTACCCTGAGGTCGACCTTCGGGCTTTTTTCAACGAAGGGGATGATGACAAACAACCCCGGCCCCCGCACATCAGTGTACTTGCCGAGACGGAATATCACGCCGCGCTCGTATTCCTGAGCGATTTTAATGGCCGCGGAGGCAATCGTGATCACTATGAACAGTGCCGCGACTACGCCAACGATAATACCTGTCATTATTGATCTCCCTCCTCTCTCTTCTTCACCCAGAGCTTCAGCCCGTCGACCTTCGTCACTTCCACTTCCTCATCGCGCTCGATTCTACCACCCTCGCTCCTCGCTGTCCACAGTTCTCCCTCTACGAACACCGTACCCGTGGGATCAAGGGCGGTCTGTGCCACGGCCACTTGCCCCAGCAGACCCTCCCTGCCAGTCACCGAGCGTCGTCTCTGGGAGCGCACGACTGCTCGCACGACGAAGACAAAGACCGCAGCGATCACGATCACCACGATCGCGATAACCCACCAGTTGATCTGAAGCTGGAACAACTCGGGCCCTCCGCCAAACAGTATTATGGACCCCATAATGAGAGATGCAAGCCCCCCGAGCGTCAGAATGCCGAAAGTTGTCGTGAATATCTCGGCGATGAACAGGACGAAGGCGAGTACGATGAACAGGACCCCCGCCCACGAGGCTTCGAGCACCGCCAGGGAGTAGAACGCGAGAATGAGCGACACCGCGCCGACCACGCCCGGTAGTATGGTGCCGGGGTTCACCAGCTCGAGTATCAGTCCCATAGTCGCCAGCGTGAGCAGGATATACGCGATGTTGGGGTCGCTGATCGCCTGAAGGAACTTCTCAAGGGTGCTCATGTCGATTCTGTGGGTGGAGTGGCCCTCGGTAAGGATCGTCACGTTGCCGCTGGCCAGCTCCACAGTCATGCCGTCGAGCTGCGATATCAGATCCTCGACGCTGTCCGCCCCTATCTCGACGAGAGGCGGGTCGAGATAGGGGGAATCGAGCTCCAGCAACTCGCGATGTGATTCGACAATGGGTGCGAGGCCAAGCGCTTCCTGGTCGGTGAAGGATAATGCCTCGAGCACCGTGGCCTCGGCGGCCTTCAGGTTGCGGCCCCTCATGTCGGCAAGCCCTCTAATCCTGGCTGCTGTATCCTCGGTGACCTTCTTCTCCATCGTTTCCGATAACCCTTCTTCGGAGTCGATAGAGACGGGACTCGCTGCCCCGATACGGCTCGCGGGGGCCATGGCGGCGACGTGCGAGGCGAGGGTAATGAAGGTACCGGCTGATCCCGCCCAGCGGTCCACATATGTGACGACCGGTACCTCCGAGTCCAGTATTCGGTCAACGATTTCCTCAGTGGTCGACAGCAGACCACCAGGAGTACTCAGCTCGATGATGAGAACGCTCGAACCGTTCTCCTCGGCTTCCGTGATGCCCCGGTCGATATAGCTGGCCACAGCGGGCACAATGGTACCTTCCACCCTCAGGATGTCTACTCGAGGGGAGGCCGCGCCCACCGCGCTTGCGAGGAGGGCGATCCCCGAGAGTAGCACCAATATGAGAAGAGTAACACGTGTTGCCTTCACCATGACGTGGATGTGCTCCTCTGATGTCGTTTGCCCGCTGGTGTCATAGTCCGCATTATATGCCGGAGTGTCCCTTTTGCAACTGAGCCATACGCATGCTAGACTGCTCTACGTCCATTCTAACATACAGTGAGTGCACGAGAGTCGACATGATAAAGGCCGTGTTCTTCGATTTCTACGACACCATCGTCAGATTCGACCCTCCCCGCGAGGAGCTACAGGCCCGAGCATGCAGCGAGTTCGGCCTCGAAATCGACCAGTCGGCTCTGCCCTATGGGTATTGGGTGGCTGACGATTTCCTGAGCAGGGAGAACTCGCGCTACTCCTTGAACCAGCGCTCACCGGACGAGTTGAAGCACTTCTGGGCACAGTACGAGGCGACGATACTGCGTGAGGCGGGCATCGAGGTTTCTGATGATCTGGCCCTGAAGATAGTAACGAGGTTGCGACAGCTCGACCGGGGGCTGAAGCTCTTCGATGATGTCGTGCCTGCCCTCGAGACGCTCAGGGACATCGGGATCACGTTGGGCCTGATATCAAACCTCAACCACGACCTGAAAGCATACTGCGATGAGCTCGGGCTCACGTCCTACATGGACTTCGCTATCACTTCCTACGAGGTGGGAGCCGAGAAGCCGCACCCGCCCATATTCCTTGCTGCCCTCGACAGATCGCGCGCGGATGCCTCGGAGGCCATTCACGTTGGGGACCAGTACGAGTCGGATGTGCTGGGCGCACGCGGCGCCGGCATTACGCCTCTGCTGCTGGACCGTCTGGGATTCTGGAAAGACGTCACCGACTGTGCCAGAATCACGAGCCTGGAGGAGATCACCGAGCACTTGTAGCCGCTGGGAGGTCTTCCAGAACCTGCTCCAGGATGGATTGCCACCGGTCACCGAGTACCGCCGTGTCCAACCGGAGCTGAGTCTTGCCCACCCTTACGTCCGGCCCGAAGCGCCGGGTGAGCGACTCCCGGCCCAGGGTGGCCCACGGGCCGAGCTTCACGACAACCTGGCCCGATTCGACATAGACCTCCTGCACACCCGCAGTTGTCCCGAGCAACTTGACCCTGACCATGTACAGCAGATCGTCGAATTCGGGGGGCACCGGGCCAAACCTGTCACACAGTTCGGCCCGGAACTGCGCGGTGTCCTCAACGCTGGTCATCCCGGCCAGTCTCATGTACAGCGACAGCCGTGTGTTGAGGTCACTCACGTATTCCTCGGGAATGAAGGCGGCAAGCGGCAGGTCCACAGTGGCAGCCGCCGGTTGAACCGGGGCTGCCACAGCCCGTTCGCCCTTGAGCGTCGAGACTTCGTCGGCCAGGAGTCGGCAGTACAGGTCGAATCCGACCGCTCCCATATGCCCGCTCTGCTCGGGCCCCAGCAGGTTCCCCGCGCCGCGAATTTCCAGGTCCTTCATTGCGATGCGGAACCCGGCTCCCAGCTCGGTTGCCTCGTAGATCGTCTTGAGCCGCTTCTGCGCGGTGTCGGTGAGGCGCTTGCCTTTCTGGTACAGGAAGTACGCGTGGGCCCGATTCGAGCCACGACCCACCCTACCTCTGAGCTGGTACAGCTGCGTCAGCCCCAGCTTATCCGCGTCCTCCACTATGAGGGTGTTGACGTTGGGAAGGTCGAGCCCTGACTCGATGATGGTCGTGCATACGAGGACATCGACCTTGCCCGCAGCGAAGTCGATCATCACCGATTCCAGGGATTCCTCGGGCATCTGCCCGTGACCCACGGCCACGGTAGCCTCCGGTATCAGGGCCTGCAGCTCTCTCGCAACGCGGCCTATCCTGTTCACACGGTTGTGGACGTAGAAGACCTGGCCGCCCCGCTCCAGCTCCCTCAGCACCGCCTCCCTTACCACCCTGTCGTCGTAGGGCCCAACCATGGTCTTGATGGGCAGGCGTTCGTCAGGAGGCGTCTCGACATTGCTCATGTCGCGCACGCCGACCAGCGCCATATGCATAGTGCGTGGGATCGGGGTGGCGCTCAACGTGAGAACGTCTACCTCCTGCCTCAGCGCCTTGAGACGCTCCTTGTGGGCAACGCCGAATCGCTGCTCTTCGTCTATGATGACCAGCCCGAGATTCTTGAAAGATACGTCTTTCTGCAGCAGGCGGTGAGTCCCTATGCAGATGTCCACACTGCCGTTGGCGAGCCCCTCTACCGCCCGCCGCTGCTCGCCGGGCGAACGGAAGCGACTCAGCAGCTCTATATTTAGCGGGAATGCTGCCATCCGCTCGCCGAATGTCCTGAAGTGTTGCTGGGCCAGAACCGTTGTCGGAACGAGGACCGCTACCTGTGCACCGTCCATTACTGCTTTGAAAGCGGCGCGAATCGCGACCTCCGTCTTGCCATACCCCACATCCCCACAGACGAGGCGATCCATCGGCCGGCTCTTCTCCATGTCGGCCTTGATGCCCTGGACCGCCGCAAGCTGGTCCGGTGTCTCCACGTACGGGAATGAGGCCTCGAGCTCCCGTTGCCATACGGAGTCGGGCGAGAAGGATATGCCCTCCGCGACCTCGCGCGCTGAGTAGAGAGTGATCAGGCTTCTGGCCAGCTCGTTGGCGGCCTGCTTGACCCTCTGCTTGGTCCGAGTCCACTCCTGGGTACCCAGTCTGCTCAAGGCAGGTGTGTAGCCGCCGGCCCCTATGTATCGAGCAACTCGATCGACCTGGTCGGTAGGCACGTAGAGCTTGTCGCCTGCCGCATACTCCAGGATCAAGTACTCGCGCCAGCCGCTGTCGACATCCTTCCTGATCATCCCGCTGAATCTGCCAATGCCGTGGTCCACGTGGACGACGTAGTCGCCCCGTCCGAGCTCAGCGAGAAGATCGGCATGTTGAATGGCTCTCTTCGCCACGCCCCGGCGCTCCTTAGTGAAGCCGAACAGCTCCGTGTCGGTGAGGACCAGAGTGTCCGGCTCCCCTTCGAGTGCCCACCCCCTGGACAGAGCGCCTTGCACCAGAGTCAGTGAACCGGCGGCGGGCTCGGAATCGATGCCCTCGACCGGCGCTGCGATGACATCGGCCTCTGAGAGCAGCTCGGACAGTCTCCGCGCTTGCTGCGACACGACTACTGCCCGCTGCCCTTTCCTGGTCGAAGCGGTGATCTCATCGGCGAGGGCCGGGAACCGGCCGATGTAGACGGGCGCCGGTGCAAAGCCGAACCCCAACTGATCCCCGTTCTGGCCCCATTGCAAAAGGGACAGGCGTCGCGAAAGCCTGCCCAGTCTCCCGAGCATCTCGGTCCAGGACAGGTACGGTACCGGGAAGTCACTTGGCAGCTGCCCGCGTCCGGTCTGCGATCTGCGCAGCTCGGAGGCCTGTGCGTCGAGCTCCTGAAGGGCGGTCTCGATTGTCTCGGGCTCGTCGAGGACCACAAGCGCCCCACCGGGCATGTAGTCCCCGATATAGCCATCGTTGAGCAGAGGGGCGTAGAACTCGATGCCCGCCACTCGCTGACCGGCTTCGAGCCTCGATATGTCTTCCCGCAAAGCTGAGCCGGCCTCGCCGGACAGATTGGAGACATCCAGCCCTTCGATTGCACCGGCCAGCTCTGCGGGTGGGCCGATCACTTGGCTCGCCGGGACGATGGACAGCTTCTGCACACGCTCAATCGACCGCTGCGTCGACGGGTCGAAGAAGCGGATGCTCTCGATGCTGTCTCCGAACAGCTCGATGCGCGCAGGAAGGTCATTGTTCGGTGAGAAAATGTCGAGGATGCCGCCGCGCCGGCTGATTGTCGCGTAACGGTCAACCAGGCTTTCCATCTCGTAGCCGAGCTGCAGCCACATGTCAACCGTCTTCCTCGGGTCAATTGTTATGCCTTCCTCTATCGTGTGACAGGCGGACCGGTAGGTACTGGCGTCGATAAGCTTCGCTGATGCCGCATGCGCCGAGGCAACGACAATGGGAGCCGGGCCGTTGCCGGCCAGACGCGACAGCACGTAGAGCGTCTGCCTTACCGAATGCGCATCGGGCGAAAGCCGCTCGTAGGGAAGGGCGTCCGGCTCAGGCAGCAGGAGGACGTCGTTGTCGGTGCCCAGCCAGAGCGGTATCTCCTCGGAGAGCTGCCTGGCCCTCGCCGAACCCGTGGTGAGCACCAGCAGCGGCAGCCCGAGGCTGCGGTGCAGGGCGGCAATGACGTAGGCCCTTGCGGCCTCCGGCAACACGGCGTCCTCGTGACGGCCCTCCGACCCGAGAGCCTGCGTAAGCCGCCGGTACGACGGAGCCCTGTCGAGCAGCGATAGTAGACCGGATAGCTTCATTTCGAAAAAGCCTGAGTATCCCCCCTACTAGATAGGTTAGTCGAGTTGGGGGCAATGGCGCAACAGGCAAGAAGAATGCTCGGGCGAAACGGGTACCGAGCCGAACTTATCAGGGAGACGGAGAACATACTGGAGATTCAGGGAGGATGCTGAGACGACCTACAGCTATTCCGCGAGACCTATCGAAGAGCCTTGGTCAGGCGAATGTGGGAGTATTCCCTGCCATCGATCGTGATCAGCTTCGGCTCTCCGGTGATACTCATTCCGAATCTCTCGTAGAAGCGTATGGCATTCTCATTGGCTGTGTCTGCATCAACATCCAGCTTCTTCGCACCCGCTTCGCCGGCCAGCTTCTCGACATGATGCAGAAGCGCCGTGCCCAGCCCCTTGTTCCTGAACTCAGGGTAGAGGGCCAGGTTGCTGATGTAGTACGTCTCCTCGTCCATCTTCCCGAGAACATTGTCTGACCATTCCAGGGCGCGCATACGCACGAAGAACCTTGTCCTCATGTACCTCACCGTCAGGAGGAACGACCTTCCGCCCTGCTTCTTCCTCTCAGCCCAACCATAGGCGAGAATCATCCCGGCGGTCTGTCCATTTACTCTCACGAAATGGCTGTGTTCATGGGAGAGAAGGTTGCGTGCTCCACCAAAGCAGCCGGCAGCCAGCCTCTCGTGCGTGCCCGCGAAGAGCGCAGGAATGAACTCGGGAGCTGATATCACGAAGAGCTTCACGAAGTCCCGGGTATCATCTGGCGACAGGCCCGCCGTAATACGTTGCTCAGCCATGTTCACCTCCGAGAAGTCCAGTCCCGCACCGACCTGCTACCCCGGAGACCTGCAGAGCCAAGCCGTCTCGATCAGTTGAACCGGTTCATCGCGGCGGCAATGCCCTCGGTGAGCAGGCATTCGACGGCCTCGGCCACAGTCGGCAGGAGGTCGGCGACTGCCGACTTCTCTTCGCGTGTGAAGTCGCTCAGGACGAAGTGTGCTGTTTTCGTCTCGTCCGGGCTGTGCTCGCGCAATGGGGCCGCGCCCACCCGAACCCTGACGAACTCCTGAGTGCCGAGTTGGCTTATGATGGACTTCATCCCGTTATGGCCCCCGGCCCCACCCCGCTCGCGTATCCGGAGCCTGCCTAGGGGCAGATCGAGGTCGTCGTAGATCACGACCAGATCAGAGGGGGCAGCACGGTAGTATCCGGTCAGGCGCGCGACGGCTTCCCCGCTCAGATTCATGAATGTGCGCGGCTTGGCCAACACGACCTGGACCCCGCGAATCTGCCCGGTCCCGATCTTGCACTGGAACCTGCGCCGGTCGACGGCGATACCGTGCTCGCGGGCCAGATAGTCCACACAGCGAAAGCCGATATTGTGCCTGTTACTGGCGTATCGCCTGCCGGGATTGCCCAGTCCTACTACGAGCTTCACTTCTCTCCAATGGCGGGGTAGTCTGCCCGCCTCATACCCCGCCAAGCGGGTTCGGCTGTGGCTAACGCTTGCCCTCAGCCTCCTCCAGAATGCGAAGGAAGTTCTCCTCACTAATGACCTCAATGCCGAGTTGCCGCGCCCGCTCCAGCTTGGAGCCGGGGTCGGCACCGGCCACCAGCTTCGTGGTCTTCTTCGTCACGGAGCTGCCCACCGTCCCGCCCAGCTCCCGTATCCTGGCCTCGGCTGCAGTTCGAGGGAACGACTCCAACTTGCCGGTGATAACGAACTCCTGGCCCGCGAGGGGAAGCTTGGCAGGCTCCCGGGGCTCCTGTTCCATACGCAGGCCGGCCTCGCGGAGGTCCTGGATCAGCCTGCGATTCGAGTCCTGGGCGAAGAAGGTAACTATGCTCTCGGCCACCTTGGGACCGATGGAAGGGACCTCCATTAAATCGTCCTCTGTAGCCACAGCCAGCCTGTCGATGCTGCCGAAATGGCTGGCAAGCACCTCAGCGGTCTCCGAACCAACATGCCGGATGCCGAGCGCGAATATGAGCCTGGACAAAGGGCGTTCCTTGCTCTTCTCGATGGCTTCGATGAGGTTCGCCGCGCTCTTGTCGCCGAGCTTCTCCAGCCCCGCCAACTGCTCCCGCCTATCCTTCAGCCTGTACAGGTCGCTTACGTCCTCCACCAGGCCCGCCTGAAGGAGTGCTTCGGGGAGCTTCCTACCTATGCCCTCGATGTCCATTGCCTCCCGCGAGACGAAATGCTTCAGCATCTCGTAGCCCTGTGCGGGGCATGCCGGATTGGGGCAGCGCGACATCGCCTCGCCCTCGACCCGTACCAGCGCCGTCCCGCATTCGGGGCAATGTGTAGGCATCTGGAAGGGCCTTTCGGTCCCCGTGCGGAGGCTGGTAACGGGGGCCACGATCTCCGGTATGACCTCACCGGCCCTCTGTATTATGACGGTGTCCCCGATACGCAGGTCCTTCTTCGCTATGTAGTCCTCGTTGTGGAGGGCCGCCTTGCGTACGATGACTCCACCCACGCCTACCGGCTCCAGAATGGCAAATGGGTTGATGGTACCGGTGCGGCCCACGTTGATCCCGATGTCCAGAAGGCGTGTCGTAGCCTGTACCGCCGGGAACTTGTAGGCCACGGCCCAACGGGGCTCCCTGGCAACAAAGCCCAGCTGCCGCTGCAGGTCGAACCGGTTGACCTTGATTACCATACCATCCGTCTCATAGGGAAGGCTATCCCTCCCCTCTACCAGACGCTGGTGGTACTCTTCCGCTTCGTCGATGGACTTCAGCAGCCTGTTGTGGGGGTTCATCTTGAACCCGAGCGACTTCAGGTACTCCATGGTCTCCCAGTGGGTCTCGGGCGTCTCACCCTCGGCCCAGCCGAGAGCGTAAACGTAGATGTCGAGCGGTCGCCGCGCGGTGATGCGGGAATCAAGCTGGCGCAGGGAGCCGGCCGCCGCGTTCCGCGGATTGGCGAACAGAGGCTGTCCTGCCTCCGCCCGGTCGTCGTTCAGCTTCCTGAACCCGGCTTTCGACAAGAAGACCTCACCCCTGACCTCGAACCTCTTCGGGGCGCTAGCCGGAACGGACAGAGGAATACTCTTAATCGTCCTGAGGTTCAGAGTGATATTCTCGCCCCTGTAGCCGTCCCCTCTGGTCGATCCCGTGGCCAGCTTGCCATCCTCATACACCAGTGCCACGGCGAGGCCGTCCATCTTCGGCTCGGCCACGAGTTCGAAGTCGTTCGAGCCCAGTGTGCCCGAGATACGGTTGTGCCAGGCGAGGAGTTCTTCCCGCGTGAACACATTGCCCAGACTAAGCATAGGTTCGCGGTGTTCCACAACGCCGAAGGCTTCGAGGGGAGGGGCACCAACCCGCTGGGTCGGAGAGGCCGGTGTCAGTAGCTCCGGATGCTGCTCCTCGAGCGCCGTCAGCTCGCGCATCAACTCGTCGTACTGGGCGTCGCTTATCTCGGGGCTGTCGAGCACGTAGTAACGATAGTTGTGATGGTCAATCGTCTCGCGGAGCTCCCGGATTCGCTGCTCTATCTCCATCTCAGCCATGGCTCACGTGACTTAATGCGGCGATGCATCACTCGGGCAGCGCCGACAGCGCCGCCACGGTTTCGTAGTATAGCATAGGTATAGTCCCGTACGCACAGGGCAGAGCCCAACGTTTTGACAAGGGGGGGTGTTTTGTGATATTAAGACAAGGGCGGGGTACATGGCGAAGTTCATCTTTGTCACCGGCGGAGTAGTCAGCTCAGTAGGCAAGGGGATCGTCGCCGCTTCCATTGGGAGACTGCTCAAGAGCTACAACATCACCGTCTCGGCCCAGAAGCTGGACCCCTACCTCAACGTCGACCCAGGCACAATGTCTCCCTATCAGCACGGCGAGGTCTTCGTAACCGAGGACGGTGCGGAGACCGACCTTGACCTCGGGCACTACGAACGGTTCATCGATATCAACCTCACAACCGCATCCAGCGTCACCACGGGGCAGATATACAGCTCCGTCATAGCGAAGGAGAGGCGCGGAGACTTCCTGGGCGGCACCATACAGGTAGTGCCGCACGTGACGAGTGAGATCAAGAAGCGCATTCTCGAAGTGGCCGAGCTCAGCAAGGCGGATGTAGTCATCGTCGAGGTCGGTGGTACGGTGGGCGACATCGAAGGTCAGCCTTTTCTCGAAGCTATCCGCCAGATGCGAAACGACATCGGGCGGGACAACGTACTGTACATACACGTGACACTGCTGCCGTGGGTGTCGTCTACGGGGGAACTCAAGACGAAGCCCACCCAGCACAGCGTCAAGGAGTTGCGCAGCATCGGTATCCAGCCGGACGTCATAGTGTGTCGCAGCGATTACGACGTGACCGACGATATCAAGGCCAAGATCGCTCTGTTCTGCGACGTGGAGAAGCGGGCTGTGGTGCCTCTGCCAACACTTCCGGTGATCTGTGAAGTGCCGCTGACTCTCGACGAGGCGGGGCTCGGTGGGATCATAGTGGACCGCCTCAGGCTGCCGTCAGGCGACCAGGACCTGAGTGAATGGCGTCAGCTCGTCGACAAGATGAAGAAGCCCAAGGATGCACTATCCATCGCGATCGTCGGCAAGTATGTGAAGCTGAGGGACGCCTATCTGTCGGTGAAAGAGGCCCTCCGCCATGCTGCACTCTACCACGATATGCATGTGCAGGTCGTATGGGTCGAATCCGAGGAACTGGAGGAGGAAGGCGGCGAGGCCGTTCTGCAGACGGTCAATGGCATTGTTGTGCCGGGAGGGTTCGGCAACAGAGGGATAGAGGGGAAGATCAAGGCTGCCCAGTACGCCAGGACGAATGGGGTCCCATACCTGGGTCTGTGTCTGGGACTTCACATAATGGTGATAGAGTTCGCTCGCAACGTCCTGGACTTCGACAAGGCCAACTCCAGGGAATTCGACCCCGATACTATGTATCCCGTAATCGACCTGTTGCCCGAGCAGCGCGAACTCACCGACAAGGGTGGCACGATGAGGCTCGGGCTCTACCCGTGCCAGCTGGCCTCCAATACCAAGGCAGCCGTTGCCTACGGCGCTCCTGTCGTCTATGAGCGCCATCGCCACAGGTTCGAGTTCAACAACGCATACCGTGACATTCTCTCCGACGCTGGACTGGTTCCGAGCGGCCTTTCTCCCGACGGACGCCTGGTGGAGATATGTGAGCTGGCCAATCACCCGTGGATGCTGGGTGTGCAGTTCCACCCGGAGTTCGCATCGAGACCGAACCGGCCCCACCCGCTTTTCCGCGAGTTCTTCGGTGTGGCCAAGAAGACGCTCAGGGTAGGCGATCAGCAACCGCTGCCCTTGGAACGCATGTAGGTGTGTTTCAGTACTTTCTCTCTATCTATAGACAAAAGAAATGACTTGTGATATATTCGGGAGGACTGAATGCTCATTTTCCTCGACACCGCCAACGTCGACGAGATCCGCAAAGCTTCCAAACTAGGCATCATCAGCGGAATCACCACGAACCCCTCACTGGTAGCCAAGGAGAAGCGTGCGGATATGAAGGCGGTCATCAAGGAGATAGCTTCCATTGTCGCCGGACCCGTAAGTGCTGAAGTGCTCAGCCTGGAACCCGAGGCCATGATTGCAGATGCGAGGGAGGCTGCATCGTGGGCACCCAACGTCGTAGTCAAGATCCCCATGTCGGCAGGCGGTCTGGAAGCAATCTCAACGCTCTCGGGAGAGGGTATTAAGACGAACCTGACACTCTGTTTCTCTTTGAATCAAGCGATGCTGGGTGCACGTGCCGGGGCGACATACATCAGTCCTTTTGTGGGGCGTCTTGACGAGATTGGCCATGACGGGATGCAGCTGGTAGCTGAGATGGTGGAGTTTCTTTCCCACTATCAGTTGCAGACACAGGTCATTGCTGCTAGCATACGCCATCCGATGCATGCAGTGGCAGCCGCCAAGGCCGGCGCGCACATAGCCACGATGCCCTATAGTGTGCTGATGCAGATGTTGAGGCATCCGCTCACAGATATCGGGATTACGCGATTCGCTGAAGATTGGCAGAAGGTCCAGGGCATGTAGGGCCACGATCCCAGGACCAGCCGTCAGACCACATCCACCGGCACCAATACTATGCAATCCACTCGTGGGGTACGATCATGAACATCACTGAACTGGAGACCAAGACCAGAGAAGAGCTGCTGTCCGATGCCAAGGAACTCGGCATCTCAGGCGTCAGCTCACTCAAGAAAGAAGACCTAGTCCTCCGTCTGCTTCAGGCCAACGCGGAGCAGCAGGGATACGCCTTCCGGGGCGGCATTCTCGAGGTAATGAATGACGGCTATGGTTTTCTGCGCCAGCCGCATCTTCGCCCGGAGAGCACCGACATCTATGTCTCTCAATCCCAGATACGGCGCTTCTCCCTGCGCACCGGGGATGTTGTCAACGGCCAGGTCCGTCTGCCGAAGGACGGCGAGAAATACCACAGTCTTCTACGGGTCGAAACAGTAAACAACCTCGACCCGGAGGCCATCAAGAGCCGGGTCATCTTCGACCGCCAGACTCCGGTCTTCCCGGATGAGCAGATCAAGCTCGAGACCGGGGCCGGCAGCCTGTCGGCCCGCATACTCGACCTCTTCGCTCCAATCGGCAGGGGCCAGCGTGGAATGGTCGTCTCCCCTCCCAAAGCCGGCAAGACTGTGCTTCTGAAGCACATTGCAAACGGCATTACCACTAACTACGAGGACATGCACCTCATGGTATGCCTGATCGGCGAGCGACCCGAGGAAGTGACGGACTGGAAGAAGTCGGTCAAGGCCGAAGTGATCGCGTCCACCTTCGACGAGCCCGTCGAGGAGCACACCAGAGTCGCGGAGGTCGCCCTGGAGCGGGCCAAGCGGCTCGTCGAGATGGGTCTGGACGTGGTTATTCTGCTCGACAGCATCACCCGGCTCACACGGGCCTACAACCTCGAAATGCCATCAAGCGGCCGCACCCTCTCCGGCGGCGTCGACCCGGCCGCGTTGTACTCGCCCAAGCGTTTCTTCGGCTCGGCCCGCAACATAGAAGAGGGCGGGAGCCTCACGGTCATTGCAACGTGTCTTGTCGATACCGGCAGTCGCATGGATGAGGTCATCTACGAGGAGTTCAAGGGCACAGGCAACATGGAGGTGCACCTCGATCGCAGACTCGCCGAGCACAGGATATTCCCGGCGATAGACATCCAGCGCAGCGGTACGAGACACGAAGAACTCCTGCTCGACGAGAACACCCTGAGGAATGTGTGGGTCGTGCGTAGAATGATCACGATGATGAACTCCAACTCTCCGAACTCGACCGATGCAACAGAGAGGATACTGGAGAGGCTAGCCAAGACTCCCTCCAATGCCGAGTTCCTGGCAACCCTGGCCAAGGAGTTCTAACCTCCGGGCGCCCGGCATCGTTCCGCATCGTTGTCCCCGAGTCGTGCCACTGATATAATCAGGGACGATTTCCTATGGCCTACCACAGAATCGTCGTCAAAGTCGGCACCAATGTGCTCACTGCGGGCAGCGATCGCCTCGATCTCGAGGTGATGTCGTCCCTGGTGGGCCAGATTGCGAGGCTGCACGGGCGCGGACTCGATTGCGTCGTCGTGTCTTCGGGAGCCGTGGCGGCAGGCAGGCACCGTCTCGGATTCACCGAGGACCGTAAGGACATGCCCTTCAAGCAGGTGCTCGCGGCCGTAGGCCAGAGTCGCCTGATGGACGCATATGACCAGCTGTTCGGATGGCACGAGATAACCATAGCCCAAACGCTTCTGACAAGGAGCGATCTCTCGGACCGGTTGGGCTACCTGAACGCCCATAATACGCTGTCGGCCCTGCTCGAACTGCGGGTGGTGCCCATCGTGAACGAAAACGACGTCGTCGCCGTCGAAGAGCTCCAGGACGCCGTGTTCGGCGACAACGACAACCTGTCGGCGCTGACGGCGAATCTGGTCGACGCTGACCTCCTGGTGCTCCTCACCGACACCGGGGGGCTGTACACCTCCAACCCGCATGTCAAGACTGACGCGGAGCTTGTCCAGCGCGTGAAGAAGATAGACCGTTCGATCGAGGCTCTGGCGGGGAGCAGCCATAGCAAGCGCAGCTCGGGTGGCATGGCGACCAAGATCGAGGCCGCCAAGCTGGCCACAGCGTCGGGCATAGCCGTTGTCATCGCGGACGGTAGGGACCATGACGTACTGTTGAGGCTGGCCGACGGCGAGCCCGTCGGGACGTTCTTCGAGCCAACAACGACGAAACTCGAGAGCCGCAAGAGGTGGCTGCTGAGCAAGCCGCCCAAAGGCGATCTGTCGATCGATGCCGGGGCGGCGACCGCCCTGCAGCAGCAGAACAAGAGCCTGCTCCCGGCGGGAGTGACGGATGTTAGAGGCAGCTTCGATCGAGGCGACGTCGTTAGCATCTTGGACTCCAAGCGGGCCAAGCTGGCCTGCGGCATTTCAAACTACAGTGCAGTTGACATAACTAAAGTCAAGGGGCTTCATTCGGACAGGATAACCGAATGCCTGGGGTACGAGTTCGGGGCAGAGGTGGTGCATCGTGACAACTTGGTCCTTCTCTAGAGACGAAGGGAGTGGCAGATGACCGGCGCTAGCGAGATCCAGGCGAAGGCAGAAGCTGCGAAGGCTGCGTCCAGGCGGCTGGCATATCTGTCGACCTCGGTGAAGAACGCAGCTCTGGCGGCCATCGCTGACCAGCTCGTCGCACGGAAGGACGAGATAATATCCGCAAACCGCCTGGACTACGAGAACGGGCAGAAGGCCGGCATGGGGCCGGCGATGCTGGACCGCCTGCTCCTGGACTCAGGTCGGATCGACGCCATCTCGTCGGACGTTAGGTCGGTCATGGCTTTGCCCGACCCGGTCGGGGAGACCTTCGAGCTGCGCAGGCTGCCCAACGGCCTCCAGGTGGGCAAGCGCCGCGTGCCCCTGGGCGTAATCGGCGCTGTGTACGAGAGCCGGCCCAACGTGACCGTGGACATATCCGTACTCTGCCTGAAGTCGGGGAACGCCGTGATCCTTCGGGGTGGCAAGGAGGCCGTGAACTCGAACCTCGCGTTGGCGAGGGTGATCCAGAACGCCATCCGCGAGGCAGGTGTGCCCGAGGGAGCGGTGCAGCTCATCGAGTCGACGGACAGGGCGCTGGTGGGACAGATGCTCTCCATGCGCGAGTACATCGACCTGGTGATACCGCGCGGGGGGGCTGAGCTGATCAGCTTCGTCGCTCAGAACGCCGCGATGCCGGTCGTGACCGGGGGTATCGGCGTCTGCCATACGTACGTCGACCGTGCGGCTGACCTGGAGAAGGCGGTGGCGATAGTGTACAACGCCAAGGTGCAGCGGCCCACCGTCTGCAACGCGCTGGACACCGTGCTGGTGCACGCGGACGTGGCCGCCACATTCCTGCCCAGGATGGCCAAGGAGCTCTCCGAGGCCGGTGTGGAGATGCATTGCGACCCCCGCACCCTCGACGTGATCGGCGGAGCCCCGGGCGTCATCGCCGCGACGGACGACGACTGGGGCAAGGAGTTCCTCGCGCTGATCGCCGCCGTCAAGGTCGTCGACTCGCTGAGCGAGGCGATCGACCACATCGGGCGCTACGGTTCCGGTCACTCGGAGGCCATAGTGACGGAGGACTACTCTGCGGCTATGCGGTTCCTCGATGAGGTCGATGCCGCCTGCGTATACGTCAATGCAAGCACCCGTTTCACCGACGGGGGGCAGTTCGGGCTGGGGGCGGAGGTGGGGATAAGCACACAGAGGCTGCACGCCCGAGGGCCCCTGGGACTCAGAGAACTCACGACTTACAAGTGGATAGTACTGGGCGACGGGCAAGTCCGTCCATGAAGTAGCGGACGCGAAGGAGGAGCAACGTGGCAGATTACCGTTTCGAGAGAGAATGCCGCACGCCCTATTCTGAGGCGTACCTTATCGTGACCAACAGCGACAGGGTCGGGAGAGTGGATGTCCATTTCACTCCATCGATAGTCTATGCGACGCTGTGTGTAGGCGGAAACATCACGTCGGAGGAGATCCAGGACCTCATAGACACGATCGACGAAGAGCTGATCATGTCGGCGGACGTGCCGAGGGACGATTTCATAGTGACTGTCTACCAGGGCCGGGAGGCCGGCGTGTTCAGTGACGAGGAGTTCGACGAGGACGAGGAGGACGAATAGCCGCTGCGGCCTAGCGCCTCTTCCTCTTGAGTAAAGATTGCACCGCCTTCTCGATCCCGGCGGCGGTGAGCCCGCTCTTCTCCAGCAGCTCTTGCGGCTTGCCTGACTTCGAATGAATGTCATCGATGCCCATGAAGGCCATGGTCACCGGGCACTCCTCGGCCACCACCTGCGCAACTGCGCTGCCCAGCCCGCCGGTGCGTTGATGCTCCTCGACCGTCACGATCGCCCCCGTCTCGGCTGCGGCCCGCGCGATAGCTTCACGGTCCAGCGGCTTCACCGTGGACATGTTCAGCACGCGGCAGTCTACGCCGCCCTGCGACAGACTGTCGGCGGCCTGGAGCGCGACAGCCACCATCAGCCCGTTGGCGATGACAGTCGCATCGCCCCCCGGTCTCATGGTCACGGCCTTCCCCAGCACGAACTCGTAGTCGTCGGAGTGGACCACCGCAACCTTGGGCCTGCCGAGCCTGACGTAGAACGGCCCGGGAGTCCGAGCGGCTACCTTCACCGCCTGTGAGGCCTCGACAGCATCGGCGGGCACCACCACTTTCAGGCCGACCAGCGAGGTCGCGAGCGCGATGTCCTCTATGGCGTGGTGTGAAGTGCCGTCTTCGCCTACTGTAATACCGCCGTGCGTTGCCACGATCTTCACGTTGAGGCAGGGCTGGGAAACGCTCATACGGATCTGGTCGAAGCACCGTCCCGGCGCGAACACCGCGAAGGTGCTCGCGAACGCCGTCTTGCCCGATGCAGCCAGGCCGGCGGCAACGCCAATCATGTTCTGCTCGGCAACGCCGCAGTCGAAGAACCTGTCGGGGAACTCCCTGGCGAAGAACATAGTCATCGTGGACTTGGACAGATCAGCGTCGAGGACTACGATGTTGGGGTCCTGCCTGCCGAGTTCGACCAGGGTCTTGCCGTAGGCTTCCCGACTGCTTCTCTCCACGCTAGCCCAGCTCCTCCAGCGCCCGCCGGACTTCCTCCGGCGTCGGGGCGGTGCCGTGGAAACCAATGTTGCTCTCCATGAAGCTGACACCCTTGCCCTTGATCGTGTGGGCGATGATCGCCGTGGGCCGGCCCTTGACCCGCTTCGCTGCCTCCAGCGCCTCGATCAATCGGGTCAGATCGTGGCCGTTGACCTCCAGCACGTGCCAGCCGAACGCCTGCCACTTGTCGGGGAGAGGCTCCAGGTTCATCACGTCCTTGTTCCAGCCGTCTATCTGCTGCTCGTTGTGGTCGACGATGGCAACCAGGCTGTCGACCTTGTAGTGGGCCGCCGCCATCGCCGCCTCCCACACCTGGCCCTCGTCGCACTCGCCGTCCCCCAGCAGGACGTACACCCGATAGTCCTTGCGGTCGAGCCGCCCGGCGAGGGCAACGCCCACGCCGAAGGACAGCCCCTGTCCCAGCGAGCCGGACGACATCTCGACTCCCGTAGTGGTCGTGGCGTCGCAGTGGCCCTGGAGGCAGCTTCCCACGGTGCGGAGCGTGTCCAGCTCGCAGGCGTTGAGGTAGCCGGACTCGACGAGCGCGGCGTACAGGGCGGGGGCGGCATGGCCCTTGCTGAGAATGAACCTGTCGCGGTCCGCCCAGCGGGGGTTGGCCGGGTCGTGACGCAGGACACGGAAGTACAGCGCCGTGATTATATCGGCTGCGGAGAGGGAGCCGCCGGGGTGACCGCTTCCGGCCTTCCCCGTCATCCTGACAATGTGGCGGCGGAGCTGCTTCGCGATCGCCGCCATCTCCTCGACGGACAGCTCCTTCCCTCGGTGCGAAGGCTGGTTAATGAAAGCAACAGCCTCGGCTCCGGTGTGTGCCGAGGCTTCTGGTTCGATGCGCTTGCTCTCTGCCCCTTCGTCCGTTGGGGACATACATGCCTCCAGCAGGCAGATTATACCCGAACATTGTTGGCCGTTTCAAGGAGGGGGAGGGAGACGCGTGTGTCGGTCCGTTGGGGTCAAGCTAGTGCAGTTCGACGCCCTCCCCAAGTAACGGGTCTCTCGGTAGAGGGGGTCAGCCTACCATAAAGCGTTTGACGCCCTCGCCGAGTATGAGTTCTCTTCCTTCCGCCGCCAGTGCGCCAAAGTCAATCTTCAAAGTCTCATAGTGGCCAAGGCCATAAGTGTCATCGTACAGAACGTCCAGAATGACAAAACCCTTGTTCCTCTGCACATCGCGAAACCCCTCCAGTGGGACAGTCACAGTCTCTCCTCTATCAATGTCAGCTAGGAATAAGCGCTTCGTGTGATATGGTTCTTTGGTCTTGATATCCATCTTGAGATTCCTGGCCGTGCCGCCGCCATTGTGCAATCGGAAGTACATATAGACGAACACGTTGTGCCATTCGTCTTTCCCTTCCAGGCGTATCGACAGCGCCGGTCGCACGGCTTCGAGTCTCGACTTCCGTGCTTCTTGAGCGTAAAGACCTGTCAATATGACCAGAGTGGCCGTCACTCCGACTTGAATGGCTTCGTATGGTGTCATAATGTCAAGTCTGACGATGATAACAGCGCCAACCACTATCATAAGAAAGGGGCACAGGACAAGTACCCACGAAAGCACCGTTCGTCTCTTATGTGGCAAAGGCATAGTGCTGTTGACAAATCCTTCAAACAGCTTTTTGGCTCCCCGCGAAACAGATCCCTTCATCTCAAATCACCTCTTCGGCAGCGCCACGGGAACACGCATGTAGGCGACTGCTGGCCTGCTGCGTCTCTCTACGCACATCTTCCACTTGGAGCACTTCCCTACTTTTTCTGAGACTGTGCCCACACACTGCCGACAACACCCCCAATGACGAGTGCAAGCATCCCGTATCCGACTGCGGATTCGGTGGAACACAGAAGCCTTGTCCAGAAGTCGGCTGGTACTATTCCAGTCTGCCCAATACCCGCCATCTTGACGACACTCAGGTTCAAGAATTGCTCTGAGGACTGATAGAAGCCATCGAGGGCAACTCCACCTGTCTCGAATCTCCAATCGAGCGTTCGGTAGAAAAAGGCGAACCAAAGCACTATCTCAGCGTAGTTGAGTAATACCAACAGGAGCGTACGTGGAAACTCGATTTCATGGTGCTTCCTTCGCCATTGGGCACGGGCTTTCTGGAACAGCAGCATGTCGAAGTAGTAGGCCACGATTTCGAAGACTCGTATCCCTCCGTACACTCCAAATGCCCACCCGAACCAAGATGGCAATGCCTCGCGGCCATAAGCAGAACAAACGAACAAAGCGACTACAAGGACAAGATTGGCGAGGACCCACGCATCTACGTAGCGACGACGTATGTGATCGATGTCAGACGGCCAGACAGGCCGCCCCCCGCGAGCAAACCAGACAATGACATCCAGGGGGGACAATGCCCGTGGGACGCGGAACACTCCAGCGCACAAATCTAGGATGAAACCACGGTCATCCCCAGCTGTCCGTTGTTCATTCATGTTCGACTGCTCTCCGGCGAGCATTGTATCACCCCCAACGCCAAAGGGAAAGAGTGCCCACCCGAAGCCATGCGTGTAATCGCATATTTTATCAATCGCGTAGGAGATCGGCAGTCGATTACCGGTGCACATCGGTAGTGCGTAATCCCCGAACATTGTTGCCCAGTCTACACTCTGCTATAATCCGCGCGTGATCGTCGATTTCCATACCCATATACTGCCCCCCGGCATAAGGGACAGGCGAGCGGCCTACGCCGGTCGGGACCCTTGCTTCGATACCCTCTACAACGACCCCAGGGCGAAGATCGCCACGGCCGAGGAAATGGTCGAGAACATGGACAAAGAGGGGATCGACGTCTCCGTGGTGCAGAACATCGGCTGGGCCAGCCACGAGCTGTGCCGCGAGACCAACGACTATATCATCGAGGCGGTCTCCCGCTATCCGGGCAGGCTGGTAGGGTTCTGCGCCGTGCAGCCATCGGCGGGGGACGAGGCGGTGAAGGAGATCGAGCGCTGCGCGAGGGCGGGGCTCAAGGGGATCGGCGAGCTGAGGCCGGACACACAAGGATTTGACATAACAGACAAAGCCGTCATGGCACCGATCGTCGAGGCGGCGATGGAGCACGGGATGGTGCTCTGCACGCACTGCTCCGAGCCGGTGGGCCATATCTATCCGGGGAAGGGGTCTGTTACGCCGGACCAGCTCTACGGCTTCGTTTTGAACTTCCCTGAGATGCCCTTCGTCTGCGCGCACTGGGGCGGCGGCCTGCCGTTCTACGCCCTGATGCCGGAGGTCGGGGAGGCATTGTCCAACACGTATTTCGACACGGCGGCCTCGCCGTTCCTGTACAGGCCGCAGATATTCGAGCACGTAGCCGCGATAGTGGGGGCCGACAAGATACTGTTCGGCAGTGACCATCCGCTCATGCGCCAGCGCAGGGTCATCGAGTCTCTGGACGGGCTGAGCCTGAGCGTTGAGGACAGGGCAAGGATACTGGGCGGCAACGCGAAGCGCCTGCTCGGCCTGGCATAGCACCCGCCGATGGAAGAGATAAGGTCGTTCATCTCCATAGAGCTGCCGGAGCCGGTGAGGTCACACCTGGCCGAGCTGCAGCGGCTCCTCCGGCAGTCCGGCAACCTGCCGGTGAAGTGGGTCAGGCCCGAGAGCATCCACCTGACGCTGAAGTTCCTGGGCAATGTCGCGTCATCGAGGGTCCCCGAGCTGTCCGAGGCGATATCCAAAGCCGTCGATGGTTTCGGGCCCATAGACCTGAAAATCGGGGCCCCCGGTGCCTTCCCGAACGCTCGATCCCCGCGAGTGGTATGGGTGGGCCTGGAGGGCCAGACCGATGAGCTGTCCAGGCTCCAGGCTAGCGTCGAGCGCGCGCTGAATCCCCTCGGCTTCCCGCCCGAGAAGCGGTCCTTCGCCCCACATCTGACGCTGGGTCGGGTCCGCGACCAGGCGAGGCCGGACGAGCGGCGGCGGCTGGGGGAGGCCGTCGCCGGGCTCGATGCGGGCGCGGCGACCGGATTTCGGGCTGACTCGGTCAACCTGATGAAGAGCGTTCTCGCGATAGAAGGGGCTATCTACACCTGCCTGTCCACGGCCACCCTCACCGGCCGCTGAACGTGTTGCCTTGTCAAGCGTTCGGCGTTCGAGTATACTGTATGTGTCAAAATTCGGCGGAGGTGGCTACGTGGAGAACATGGTCTTCCCCAAGTGCCAGAAGTGCAATGCTGGCGACTTGGTGCCCCTGTCAGACTTCGGAAGCCAGGGGGCACCGATCCACTATAAGGTGTGGGTCTGCACCAGTCCCGATTGCGGGTTCAACATAAAGATCAGAAACGGCGACATCTATATGAACGAGCCGATTCTGAGCGGAACCACACACACCGCACGATTCCGCTAGAGGCATCCACAGCTGTCTCTGCCAACGCACTGCAACGTGTCACATGAATCGAGGGGCGGGAAGAGGTGTGTCTATTCCAGGTAGTCTTTGAGCCTCTTGGACCTGCTCGGGTGGCGTAGCTTGCGAAGGGCCTTTGCCTCGATCTGACGTATGCGTTCCCGCGTGACGCCGAACTCCTTGCCGACCTCTTCCAGAGTGCGACTGCGCCCGTCCTCGAGCCCGAACCTCAGTTGGAGCACGCGGCGCTCCCTCGGCGTCAGCGTCGACAATACCTCCTCGACCTGGTCCTTGAGTAGGTTCAGCGACGCGGCCTCGGCGGGGGGCAGGGTGGAGCGGTCCTCGATGAAGTCGCCGAGGTGACTGTCTTCCTCCTCGCCGATAGGCATCTCCAGGGATACGGGCTCCTGCGATATCTTGATGATCTCCCTGACCTTCTCCGGGTAGATGCCCATGCCCCGGGCGATCTCCTCCGATGTCGGCTCCCTCCCGTACTCCTGTGACAGCCTTCTGCTCGTGCGGATGAGCTTGTTGATCGTCTCGACCATGTGGACGGGAATGCGGATGGTGCGCGCCTTGTCGGCTATGTCCCTCGTTATCGCCTGCCTGATCCACCAGGTCGCGTAGGTACTGAACTTGTAGCCCTTGCGGTAGTCGAATTTCTCCACCGCCCGGATGAGGCCGATGTTCCCTTCCTGTATCAGGTCGAGCAGGGACATGCCCCGCCCGATGTACTTCTTGGCGATGCTCACCACCAAGCGCAGGTTCGCCTCGACGAGGTGCCTCTGGGCCTTCATGCCCTCGCTCTTGACGTGGTCGTAGTACTCGCGGTGGGTATCGCTGTGCTGAATGAGCTTCAATCGCAAGTCGGGGTGCGAGATCAGGTCGATTAGCGCAGCCGGGGACTCTACGTCGCCGACGATGTCGAACAGGCCCGGAGGCAGAACCGACGTGAGCAGCGAGATGTCCTTGACGGTATGCTCGACGTCACCGACCTCCATCTCGGTCCTCTCCGCGACTCCGGTCACCATCTGCTGGGCCAGCTCGTTGTCGATTGCCGCCCGGAACCGGGGGTCTCTGAACCGCTCCGACAGGGGGGCCGGGCGGCTGAGATCGAGTTCCTCCTCCAGAGCGGCAAGGACAGGCGAGAACTGCCCGACTATGCTGAGGAGCTTGACCGTAAGGTCGATCGCCGACGGGTACTGGCCGGACTCGTTCAGCCAGTCCTCCTCGATTCGCTTCAGGTACCTGCCTTCCTCCATCATCCTCGCGAGTTGCTTCTCCTCCTTCGCGCTCAGGAGCGAGACGCGACCCATCTCCCTCAGGTACATCCTGACGGGATCGTCGATCATCTCCTCCAGCTCAAGGCTTACGGTCTGGAGCTCCGGGAGGCTGATCTCCTCCTCCCAGATATCGGCTTCGGTCGGCCCTTCTTCCTCGGCTATGGCTCCGGGCTTGGCTCCATCGACCGCTCCCGCTTCGCCGTCAGCCGCGGGCGCGAAGATGTCATCGTCCTCCTGCTCCGCTTCCTCTTCCTCCTCGTCGGGGAGGATGTCGGGCTGCTCATACGTGCCGGGCGTAGAGTCGAAGATGTCCCCGATCATCTCGTCGAGTTCTTTGGATTCGTCTTTCTTCATTGGTCCTCTCTATGCAAAAGGCTCTGTCCGGTCCTTTCGTGCATCTTCTCTACAAGCTTCGCATTGATGTCCAACTGCTTGTCCCGTAGCGCGGATAGCTCCTCGGAGTCCAGGGGCACGCCGTTCTGGATCGCCGCTGTGCACTCAAGGGCGATCGCTTCCTGCTCGATCCTGAGCCGCCTCTCTTCGAGGCGACACAGGCAGGCAGCGAGCTCGGCCTCGGCCTCCGGCCGTCCGCCCGGTGGCCGAACGCTGGCGGCTACCGATTCCAGGTGCTCGTGAAGCTCGGTACCCAGCCTGGTGTGCATCTCCTCGTAGCCAGATGTGTGGCTCCACGCTACGAACAGCTCCCTGTTCTCGCTGTGCTCGAAGTGCTCAGGAGTCAGAACCACCGCGCGCTCTCGCAGCTCGGAGTGCTGGAGCAGGAGCGAGAGACAGCATTCCTCGAGGGGATCACGATAGGCCGTCGGGCGCTGGGGCGCGCGGTCCGCGGCCCTTCTCGTGGACTTACGTTTGGGCTGGTGCATCGTCGCGGAGATCTCCGCCAGCTTGCGTTCGGTTACGCCGAGGATGCCGGCCAGCTTGTTGAAATAGTGCTCCCTCTCCAGGTCGCTCTCGAGCTCGGCGATCACCGGCAGCAACTGCTCGCTCGCCATAGACTTGCCCTCTGGTTTTGACACGTCTACCTTGGAGGTCACCACCGTGATCAGGTGGTCCACCAAGGGGACGGCGGATTCGACCAGCGATTGCCACGAGTCGGGGTCCTCACGAATCACATCGGCCGGGTCCTTTCCTCTGGGGAGCGGGAGTATCCGTATGTCGGCGCGCAGCCGTGAGGTACCTCCGAAAGGATTGGGCACCTCCAGATTGTCCCGATCCAGCGAACGACGGGCCACCTCGATACCTCGAAGGGTCGCGGCATCTCCCGCCACGTCCGGGTCCAGGGCAAGCACCAGATTCCTCGTCAGACTCTTCAGTGCCTTGACCTGCTTCTCGGAGAGGGCTGTGCCCATCGAGGCTACGACGTTTGCCGCTCCGTGCTGGTGGGCCATTATCACATCCGTGTACCCCTCCATGATGATGGCCTGCTTGCTCTCCCGTATCGCACCCTTCGCCAGGTCAACGCCGTACAGGACGGCGCTCTTGTCGAAAACGGCGGTCTGCTGCGTATTGATGTACTTCGGCGGCGTATCGTCCAGCGCGCGTGCGCCGAAGCCGACGACTCTTCCCTTGATGTCTCGAATCGGGAACATGAGCCGGTTCCTGAAGAACTCGTACGTAGCGCCTTCGGTCTCTCTCAGCAATCCGACAGCCAGCAAGTCCTTCTCTGTGAAGCCACGCTCGGCCAGGTGCTTCTTCAGCCCCTGTCCCGAGCTGTAGCCTAGCTCGAAGTCCCTCTGGGCATTCTCGCCTATGCCCCGCCTGGCCAGGTAATCACGCGTCGCCTTCGCCGAAGGGTCATCAGCCAGCAGCGAGTGATAGTAGGCAGCGGCCTCCCTGTTCGCCTCGAATGGCTTGTTGTCCGGCTTGGGCTCGAAGCGGTCTTTCGCCCGTTCAATAGGGACCCCGGCTCTGTCCGCAAGCGACTTCAAGGCGTCGCTGAAGTCCATCCCCTCTCTCTTCATCACGAACGCGATCACGTCTCCACCAGCGCCGCAGCCGAAGCATCTCCACGACTGCCGATCGGGGAAGACGTAGAACGAAGGAGTCTTCTCTTGATGGAACGGACAGAGCGCCTTGAAGTTACGTCCGGCCTTGGTGAGGCCGACGTAGCCGCCTACGACGTCAACCACGTCCAGTCTGAGTTTCACTTCGTCTACGGTACTCATGTCTCTAGCAACGTCTCGTAGCCGTCGGGGCACCCAGCTCCTCCGCAACCCCCATAGCGTAGTTGTCCGTCATGCCCGCTATGTAGTCAACCACTCCTCGCTCCGCGTCATCGCCGGTAGTATACTCAGCAGGCAGCTTGTCCGGGTTCTTAGCGAAGTACTCGAACAGATAGCGAAGCGTGAGCTTGGCCCTTTCGGTCTCCTCCCGAGCGGTCTGGACCTCGTAGACCTGCTTGAACAGGAACTCGCGCATGGTGTTGGCTGCGTCGAGCACCTCGCGGCTCATCGTGATAGCCGGCGGCTCCGGCCCGTCCGAGCCCGTAGCTCCCCATGACTGGTCGATGATATCGCACACCATGGTGTTGATTCTAGCGGAATGAGTCAAGCCCAGCACCGATACCGCCGACTGCGGCAAATCACTCTCGACGATGACTCCCGCCCTCAAGGCATCACCTATGTCATGGTTGATGTACGCGACCGAATCGGCTACTCTGCAAACCTGGCCCTCGAGCGTGGACGGGAGGTCGGAGGTAGTGTCCAGGATGCCCTCCCTCGTCTTGGAGTGCTTGAGTATTCCGTCCCTCACTTCCCACGTAAGATTGAGGCCGCTCCCGCTCTTCTCCAGAAGGTCGACAACTCTCAGGCTCTGCTCGTTGTGCCGGAAGCCGCCGTGATACAGCTCATTCAGTACGTCCTCGCCCGCGTGGCCGAATGGTGTGTGGCCGAGGTCGTGCGCCAGGGAGATCGCTTCGACCAGGTCCTCGTTGAGATTCAACGCCCGTGCGATGGAGCGCGCTATCTGCGACACCTCCAGCGTGTGTGTGAGCCTGGTGACGTAATGATCGCCCAGAGGAGCGATGAATACCTGGGTCTTGTGCTTCAGGCGTCGAAAGGACTTGCAGTGGATGATCCGGTCCCGGTCCCGCTGGAACTCGGTGCGCATCGGAGAAGGAGTCTCCGATCTGGCCCTACCACGTGTGAGCCTGCTCTTCGACGCCCACGGAGATAGGGTCTCTTCCCTGTCCTCCAGCCGCTGGCGAATGCCACCGTGTATCATTACCGAGGATGCGGCTCACTTGGTAGCTTCGGGGAACCTCTGCTCCGCCGAGGCGATTATCTCCCGTGTCCTGTCGATGACGTCTCTGTTCACCGAAACCGAGGTGATTCCCCACTCGACCAGCTTCTCTGTGATCTCCGGGAAATCGGACGGGGCCTGGCCACAGATCGACGCTGTGACGCCTCGAGAGACAGCCGCCTTGACTACCCGCTCGATAGCGACCATTACCGCCTCGTTACGCTCGTCGACGTACCCGTCGAATTTCTCGTTGTCACGGTCGATCCCCATAGTCAGCTGGGTCAGATCATTCGACCCTACGGAGACGCCATCCACGCCGACATCGAGGAACTTGTCGATAAGGAAGACGTTCGACGGTACCTCGACCATCATCCACAACTTGAAATCATCCGACTGTCGCAGGCCCTCCGATTCCAGCATCTCCTTCACGCCTGCGAGCTCCTCGACCGTTCGTACGAAGGGCAACATAACCCACAGGTTCTTGTAATTCTCGCGCACCCTCTTCACAGCCTCGATCTCGAGCTTGAAGACGTCGAACTCTCTGATATACCGGGAGCAGCCCCTGTAGCCAATCATGGGGTTCTCTTCGTGCTCCTCGTATTCGGCTCCGCCCTTGAGATGCCGGTACTCGTTTGTCTTGAAGTCCGTTGTGCGGTATATGACCGGTCTGGGGTTGAAGGCCTTCGCGAACTTGGACAGACCGTCTGAGAGCTTGACTGTGAACTCCTCCCCCCTGCCTTCCTTGAGCATGTAGCGGGGGTGCTCGCCGATCTCCGAGACCATGAACTCCGCCCGGAGAAGACCCACGCCGTCTACGTTCTGTGCTGCCATCTTCTCGGCGAGGTCAGGCTCGGCCAGGTTGAGGTACACCTTGGTTCGTGTCTTGATCGCGACCCTGGGCGACTCTTCACCACACTCTACGGGCTTGGCCGCAACCTCGCCTTCGTAGACCTTACCCAACGTGCCATCGACCGTTACAATCCTGCCGGACTTGAGGACCTCGGTTGCATTCCCTGTGCCGACGACGCAGGGTATCCCCAGTTCTCGGCTCACTATGGCGGCGTGACAGGTTCTGCCACCCCTGTCGGTAGCGATGCCGGAAGCCCTCTTCATGGCAGGGACAAAGTCCGGCGTTGTCATCTCTGCGACGAGGATGTCGCCCTGCTTCACCTCGTTGATGCGTGCCGGATCGGAAACTAACTTCACAGGGCCGGAGCCCAGGCCGGGACTCGCCGGGGAACCCGAGATAATGACGCGCTCCTCTGGCACTTCCTCAGCAGGTTTCCCGATCACGTTCTTGAGTGTCGTCACCGGGCGTGTCTGAACAACGTACATGTGGCCGTCCTGCCGCGCCCATTCGATATCCTGGGGGAATCTGTAGTGTTTCTCTATCTTCGCGCCCAGTCGCGCGAGGGCGATAATCTCCTCGTCGGCCAGTTTCTGGCTGTCCCGCAGCTTGTCAGGAACAGGCATCTTGACGTTTGTCTCCTCCATACTGGAACCTCTTTCGGGCCTCTTCACCAGCTGCCAGTCCTGATGGACTATCTGCTTGTCGAGTATGCTGAAGTCCTCTTTCGAGACAAGGTAGTGGTCGGGGGTAACCTCGCCGGATACTATGGCTTCGCCCAGACCATACACTGCCTCTATGGTGATCTTGTCACGCTGGCAGGACAGCGGCTCGACCGTGAACATGATACCCGCCGTCTCGGACTGCACCATCTTCTGCACCGGGACAGCGATCCCGACATAGACGTGGTCGAGGCCCTGCTCGTGTCGGTAGAATATCGCCCGCGGTTCGTAGAGCGAGGCCCAACAGCCCTGCACGGCGGCGACCACGTCGGATTCGCCCTCTATGTTCAGGAAGGTCCGCTGCTGACCGGCAAATGAAGCCTCCGGCAGGTCCTCTGCCGTGGCCGAGGAACGTACCGCCACCAGGCCGCCCAGCCTCCTGTATGATTCACGGATTTCCTCTGCGACGCTCTTGGGAATTTCGGCTTCGGTGATGAGCTTCTTGATGCTGGCTGCGATCTGGTCAAGTTGCTCGCCGTCGTTGGAGTCGAGCGGCTTGAGCATCTCCTCTATTTGTTCCTTGAGCCCGGACTTCTCGAGGAACTGGAAGTAGCCCTCCGTTGTCACAATAAAACCCGGGGGGACCGGGATCCCTGCCTTCGTCATCTCTCCAAGGTTCGCGCCCTTGCCTCCGACAAGGGAAAGGTCTCGCTTGTCGACCTCCCCGAACCAGACAACTCCCTTCCGAACCTTACTCACAATAGACCTCGCACTGAGTATTCGTGGGACTGGAAGCAGCGGCTAGATGGGTTTGGGCCGTTGCACGGCGCCACTCCTCAATGGCTTTGGGGGTTGTTTCGCGTAGTACTGCGATACGGCAAACCGCCAGCTTAGGGTAGGCCAATCAAACAGAGTCCAAGAAGAGAAATATACCATGTTCTCCCAGAAAATCAAGAGGAGAACCTACCGTTTTCCACATAGGTACATGCCGCACAAGAGCACGGATCGCCTGAAGGCGATCGTGGTCCGGGCGCGTCTAGGCACGATGTGCCAGCTTGGCAAAATCCCCCCAGATGATCGTCTCAGCATCGGCAACTACACCTTTTTCTCTTGCCGCCTCTCTCACTCTTATAAGCGTGGCATTGGTGTCCAGAGTCACAAGCACCCAATCGGCACCGGAGGGTATCCAGTAGGGAGAGCTGATGCGCACCGCACAGTTCTCCTTTGTGTTGACGTAGATGCCTAACCTGTCGTGGTGCATGGTGCTAATCCCTCCTAGCTCCCACCCGGGAGTGCACTCAGGCTCCGTACTACCTCCTCTACGACATCGTCGGGCGTCGATGCACCCGCTGTCACCCCGACCACACTCATCCCACGGAACCAATCCGTACTCAGGTCGCCGGCGGTCTCGACGCGATAGGTGGGCGTTCCTGTGGCCGTGCATAGCTCGGCCAGCCGTTTGGTGTTAGCGCTGTCGCGTCCCCCTATCACCACCATAGCCTGCACTCGGCCGCTCAACTCGACAGCAGCTTCCTGGTTGCGACGCGTGGCGTCGCAGATCGTGTTCACAACCCGCAGCTCCGAGAGTCGGCTCAGCTGCCTGGGGGCCAGCTGCGAAAGGAACCGGGCAAAGGCCTCCGGGCTCTGTGTTGTCTGACATACAACGCCCAGCTTCTTTCCGAGGTCATCCGACGGTGGCAGACCCGTGGAAGCGCTCGATCGTGCGCCGGCCCAACCTAGCAGACCTTTTACCTCGGGGTGGTCGCTATCGCCAAACACATGAACCCAGAAACCCGCCTCAGCCAGGCGCTCCGCTGCCACCTGTGCCTTTCTCACGAAGGGGCACGTAGCGTCGATGATCTCATGACCGGAGGCCCGAAGCGTTTCGAGAGTCCGGGGAGATACCCCATGTGAAGTCACCGCAACAACCGGCGTCTCGATGTCATCAGGGGTCTGAGCTACTGTCACTCCCCGGTCGGCGAGCCTGTCCACCACCTGCTGGTTGTGGACGAGGGCACCCAGTGTCTGTAGCGGCCCGCGCTCTCCCGCGGCCTTCTCGACGATCTCTATGGCCCGCCTAACGCCGAAACAGAAGCCCATCTCGGCCGCTTTTTCAATCTGCATCGCTCAGCGCCAACACACTAGTGGTCTTAGGTTGATGGCTCGCCGGGAGCAGCTCAGCTATGTGCTGCACGATAAGTGATGTGTGCTCCCGGAGCCTTTCTCGCCTCGGCTTGTGATCGTCCAGGGGTAGACTGAAAGGGCGGCCGATGGTCACCGTGACGCGCGGTCGCTGGATGATCACGCTTACTCCCTTGACCTGGTTGCTGCCTACTATGCCCACGGGAAGCAGCTGGGCCCCTTTGCGGGAAGCGATGCGAGCGGCACCATCCTCAGCCTCCCGCATGTGCCCATCGCTACTCCTCCTCCCCTCCGGAAACATGCCCAGTACCCCTTGTGCGTCCAGTGCGTGCCAGGCGGAGCGCAATGCCTGCTTATCGAGTCTGCCCCGCCTCACGGGGAACGCTCCATATCCCTCGACTACCATTCTGGAGAAGGTCGACTCGAACAGTTCCTCCTTGGCCATGAAGCTGATCCTTCGAGGTATGCTGGCACCGAGGAGCGGCGGATCGATCAGGCTCAGGTGGTTGGACACCACGATCAGCGGGCCGCGTCGGGGCACGTTCTCCTTCCCCTCTACCCGCCACCGCGTGAGGCCTATCAGCAGCAGCTTCATCAGCGCCGTAGCGCCAACGTAGAACAGGCCCATATCACCTTGCTTCGATCAAGCGGACAATCTTGGCAACTACCGCGTCCGCATCGACTCCGTCGGTATCCACTATCACGGCGTCCTCTGCCGGCTTGAGCGGCGAGTGGGTCCGTCGGCTGTCAATGCCGTCACGCCGATTGAGGTCATCCAGCACCTTACCGTACTCTGTGGTCTGCCCTCTCTCGATCTGTTCCAGGTAGCGCCTGCGCGCCCTCTCCTCGGGCGAAGCGGACAGGTAAACCTTCATGTCGGCATCATGCAAGACGACGGTCCCTATATCCCTTCCTACCATAACCACCTTGCGCTCATGCGCCAGCTGCCGCTGCTTGGCGACCATCGCCTCCCTGACCGCCGGCACCTTCGATACCAGCGACACTCCCCTTTCCACATCAGCTCGCCGCAACTCAGTCGTGACGTCCTGCCCGTTCACAAAGACCTGATTGTGTGTGTCGCTGTTCGAGCACCGGATATCCATGTCCGCTTCCAGCGTCAGCTTGCCGAGAGCCTCCTCGTCCTCGAGGTCGACGCCCCGCTTAATCGCGAGCCACGTGAGCGCCCTGTACATAGCGCCCGTATCGACGAAGAGGTAGCCCATTTTCTCGGCGAGGCGACTCCCCACTGTGTTCTTGCCTGCAGCCGAGGGCCCGTCTATCGCTATTGTACCGGGTCGGGACATTGGCTCACCTGTGCCGAGAGTGCGCTCAGTGCTCCGATTATAGCCTAGCACCCAACCTCGGGCAAACAGCAAGGCCTCATGCGCCGACTGAGGTGAAGTTGACCCCCGGTTAAGCGAGACTTCTCAGGAGACCAGGGATCACAGGATCAGATTGAGGATGCCACCTACACTCAAGGCCACGACAAGCATGATGGCCGACGCCTTGAGCATGTCCTTCGCACCCAATTCTCTGGCGAGGACGACGAAGCTGGCGATACACGGGAAGAACATCGCCAGTACTACGGTGCCAACTACCAGCTGTCCGGCGGTCAGATTGAGGGTATCCAGCATCCCTACTGCCATATCCTTGCGCAGAAACCCTATCAGAATGGCCGACGCGGCGTCATCCGGCAGGCCCAGCAGGCCGCTCACCACCGGGGCCGCGATCGATGCTATGCGATCGAACACGCCTCCGGCGTAGAGCAGAGTTATGATCAGGATGCCCAGCAGAACGATTGGCACGGCCTCCTTGAGGAAGCCAGCAATCCGCATCCACAGCTTGGTTGCCAGAGCGCGCGGAGGCGGCAACCGGTACGGGGGGATCTCTATGAGGAGTTCAGGGCTGAATCCTTTGATCGTGAGGTTGAGGACGACCCCCAGGAGCACCCATACCACGAAGAGCGTGCCGTACACCATGGCCACGTACTGGATGCCGTAGTCGCCGACCAGGCCGATGACCATGGCCTGGAGCGCCGCGCACGGAACCCCGATGGATATCAGCGTAGCCGCGATGAACCTCTCCCTTCTGCTCTCCAGGATACGCGTAGCGAGAATCGCCGGAACGTTGCACCCGAATCCCAACAGCGTCGGGATTATCGCGTAGCCGTGCAGCCCGATTCTGTGCATCAGATTGTCGAGGAGCACAGCCAACCTCGGCAGGTAGCCCAGGTCTTCGAGGAACCCGAGAACCAGATAGAACGCGAATACGTAGGGCAGCACAGCGCCAAACGGGATAAAGAGCCCGGTCGTCAACAGGCCGAAGGACTGCCCGTAGTCGATCTCGCCGTCTATCAGACTCCCGACAAGCACGTCATGCCAGAAGCCGCCGGAGCCGAGGGCTTCGCTCAACCTCATCATGACCGGGGTCCACAACCCCTCGAAGAACGGCTCCGAGACGTAGCCTATGAGACCTTCACCAATGTAGCGGATTACTACGAAGGAGACAAAGAGTATAGTGGCGGCAATGAGCAGCCCGGGCACGGGCTTCATGGAGGCGTCACCCAGTCGCTCCAGCCATGTGGGATGGCGATGAGCTATGGTCTGCACCTGCTCCACTATGCGGCCAACGGCTGCCCACCGCTCATCGTGCGTCCGGCTGGGGTCAGACGGAACAGCGGCCCGGCTCAGGCTCTCGACCAGACTCTTGATGCCCTCTCCCTTTGTGGCGGCGGTCGGGATCACCGGGACATTCAGTAGCGCCTCCAGCTTGACGGGGTCGATCGTGATCCCCTTGTGCTTCGTGTCGTCCCATATATTCAGGCAGACGACCATTGGGATACGTCTCTCGAGCAACTGCAGCGTCAAATAGAGATTGCGCTCGAGGTTGGTTGCGTCCACAACGTTGACGACGAGATTGCCCTCTTCGAGCATCTGCGCCGCGACCTCTTCGGCCTTGCAGGTTGGCTCCAGTGTGTATGTTCCGGGGACGTCAATGACTTCGGCCTGTTCATCACCGACCTTCATGTAGCCCTTCGAGAAACCGACGGTTGTGCCCGGGTAGTTGGAGGTAATAACCTTGACGCCGGTGAGGCGGGAGAAGACAACGCTCTTACCAACGTTAGGGTTGCCCATCAGGAGCACTTTCATTTCGAGTCCAGCTCCACGACAACCTTGTCTGCCATCCCGAATCCAAGCGCGATCTGGGTATTGTCTATCTGAATCGTGACAGGGCCACGCATGAACATCGAGCCCACTTTGGTGACCCTCTTGCCCGGTCTCACGCCGAGTGCATGGAGACGCCTGGACAGTCCGTGCCCGCCCCGTATGGTCAGGACCGTGCCCCTCTCTCCCGACTTCATCCTGGCAACGGTCGTCTCCCTTTTCGAGCCTGCGCTGACGGTCGGCTCGGTGTCCGCTCTGTCGGGGAGCCACCGCCGGCGAAAGCGCCCCGGGCGTCCATCACCGAACCCGGAAGGCCGCCGATTCGACCGATTGAACCTCCAAGGGCCTCTCACTTCAGGCTCACCTCTCCCCGGCATTGTGGACAGTAGCCTTCCATGCGAATCTCGGTCTTGCTGATCTCGAAACCGTTATCGCGGCCAACCTCTTTCACCATGCGCTTGGCGAGAGGACTAACGAATTCCCGGACCTGGCCGCAGCCAAGACACACCAGGTGATGATGCTCTACCGAGGGCTTCGCCTCGTAGTGGTGGTGCTCCTCGGCGAAGTGCCTCTCCTCGACCAGGCCGAGCTCCTTGAACACCTTCAGGTTTCTGTAGACCGTCGACAGACTGATTGCAGGTTCGTGTTGCCGCGCGAGTTCGTACAGCTCGTGGGCATCCATATGTCCATCGGCTTGCTGGATGAGATCGAGCAGAAGCTTCCGCTGGGACGTATTGCGCCTGCCGCTGATTCTCACGGCCCTTGTTGATACTCTCATAACATCACACCTTACGAGTCATTAATGCAAATGCAATGCATTTGCATTAATAGCCTACCATGATCGGGGGGCTATGTCAATAGGCCGAATTGACTGATAATAAATGTTACCGAAGGTGGTATAGTTGCCTCAGAAAGAATGTTACCCAGAAGGGGGAGCATGACGAGAGGCAGTATAGAAGAGTACAAAGAGGCAGTGAGAGGGC
>Ga0180434_10000540_pt1 | contig 55540 bp, 36 predicted proteins | sample SS_ome_7_FD_132453 | JGI IMG/M metagenome (GOLD analysis project Ga0180434, IMG submission 132453) | Hypersaline lake sediment archaeal communities from the Salton Sea, California, USA - SS_1_D_2 metaG | ecosystem: Environmental > Aquatic > Non-marine Saline and Alkaline > Hypersaline >...
GTGGATCCTACCTCGTGCAACCACTTCATCCGGCGCGCAGCACTTATCCTAATGCAGCATAAGTAGTTGCAGGATCCTCGCCCTTACAGGACCGCGAATCGGTCTGCGCCCCCCCCGGACCCGCGGCTCACAACGGCTCCAAGTTGCCTCCGGGAGGGAGGAAAAGGCAAGCGCATCTCGACTGCAGCGTGCGCGTTATCGCCCCTGACCGGATGATCTCGCTCCACAAGCAATGGGATTGCGCCTGGCGGCGGAATGGGGGAAAATCCTGGGCAGAGGCTTGCAAGCGTATCCCCAACTGCGTACGCGGGCTTCCTTCCGCCCCCGACCGACAGTGTGGATCGCGGTGCACGAGTGCGGACGCCGGAGGCCGATCCTGCCTCGGATCTCTCCGGAACGGTCGGGAGGAGTGCGTCTTGAGCTACCCCAAGCTGATTCGGCTCACGGTCCGCCAGGTTTCCGCGCGCGCATCCCGCTTCCTCACGAAGGCCGCGATCCCGCGACGCCCGCGCGACCGCTCGCTTCTACCGCCTGCGACCCGGGCGCGGATCGCCTTCCTCGGCGCCCTGGCCGCTGGCTTCCCGCTGCTGCTCGGCCCGTATGCGCCGGGGACGGCGCGCGCGGGGGACGGCGCGGACCTTCGTCCGGCCCGCCTTCTCGCACGCGAGACGGTGCCCCCCGAAAGCCTGCGCGCGGTCGTTGTCACGATCGACGGCATCCGCAAGTCGGAGTTCATCCGCTGGAGCCGCGGTCTGCAGAACTGGATCCTCGAACACGGCGCTTTCCTGCCCGATGTCGTCAATCTGACCCGCGGGATCACCGACCCGAACCATGCGATCATCTGGGGCTCGGGAGATCCCGGCATGTGTCGCAACTCCGAGGGGCATCCCGCCCAGCCGATGCACTTCGAGCTGCTGCGCGCCCAGCGCAATCTGCCGCGCAGCGCCGTCGCGATCGTCTCGGGCAAGTTCCATCTGGTCGATACCAATGTCCACTCGGCCCACCCCGACTACGGCCCCCGCCGGGCGGCGACGACGATTCTCGTGCAGACCGACCCGCCCGACGGCCTCTCCCCAATGGGCGCCTACGAAGGTCCCGACTCCTTGATCATGGCCGCCGCGCTGCGCCATCTGAGCGACTACGACGTCCAGTGGATGGGGATCAACTTGTCGGAGTACGACCTCCTCGGACACTGGCCAGGGATGTACCTGTGCGAGTGGGATTCGACCTGCTACTGGCAGCGCTTGCACGAGGTCTACCTCGAGGCGGAGCACCAGATCACCGACGTTCTGTGGCCGTTTCTGGAAAGCCATCCGCGCTACGCTGGGCGCACGCTGCTGGTGGTGATGACCGACCATGGCCGTCATCTCGACCACGTCGCCGGCGGACATCTCGAACACGGACACGGCTGGAACGCCGACAGCACGGCCTGCGTGCGCAACTGCCCCGGCTGCCGCGACATCTGGGCGATGTTCGCCGGCCCCGGGATCAAACGCGGGTACGTGTCGCCGCGCACCTACGCGATCGAAGACATCGGGCCGACGCTGCGCGCGCTGATGGGCTTCGAAAATCCCTGCGAGGCGGGCTGGCCGATGCACGAAATCTTGGTTTCGCTGCCCCGTAGCGGTAGCGCTCCGGACGCGTCCGGTACGGTCCGCATGCTCGACTGCCGGGCGCGGTCCGACGCCGGCGGGGCGACGATCGGCTACGAACTCATTGCGGCGGGACCGCTCGCGCTCGACATCTATCAGGTCGACGGCCGCGCGCTCTTCTCCCGCCGCTGGAGCGAGCAGCGCACCGGCCGCCATGAGTTCTACTGGGATGGCCGCGACGACAAAGGCCGCCGGCTCTGCCCCGGCATCTACTTCGTCAGGCTGGACGCGCCGCGCGGATCCGCCCTCGGCCGGGTGTTGCTGGTCCACTAGCCGTCTTGCGCCGGGCGCCGCGCGCGGCGTAGCGTCTACGACGCCGCCGTCACCTGAACGTGCACCGTGCGTGCCCGCGGCCCATCGAATTCGCAGAAGTAGATCCCCTGCCACGTCCCGAGCACGGGACGCCCGGCCTCGATCAGCAGCGTCTGCGCGCATCCGACCAAGCTCGACTTGAGATGACTCGCGCTGTTGCCCTCGGCGTGGCGGTAGTAGGGCTGCCGGCGTGGCACGAGCCGTTCGAGATCGGCGAGCAGGTCGTGCACGACGGCCGGGTCAGCGTTTTCGTTGATCGTGATCGCAGCCGTCGTGTGCGGCGTGTAGACATGCGCCGCTCCGGCGGCAATGCCACTTGCGGCGATGGCGCGCGCGACGCGCTCGGTGATGTCGATCAGCTCCGACTCGCGGCCCGACTTGACCTGGAACGTTTGCATGCAGTGCTCCTCTTCTTCGCGGCAGAGCCGCTCGCGCAGTCCGATTGATCTCCAACCTACGTTCCCGCGGGCCAGTCGTCCAGTCTGCGGCTCGCTCACCGCGCGAGCCATCTTCGGAGGGGGGGGGCGTCTGACCTCAGCGACCGGGGTAGCGCCCCAGAAAAGCGGTTGCCGCCTCGCCCGCGGGTTCTCATCATGCCCCCATGGAATTCTTCGACGCGGTCGTCGTCGGCGGTGGCATCGTCGGTGCGGCAACCCTGCACGCGCTCGTGGCGGATGCGGCGGCACCGATCGCGCCCTCCCCGCTGCTGCTAGAGGCCGAGCCCGAGCTCGCCACCCATCAGACGGGCCACAACAGCGGCGTGATCCACTCGGGGCTCTACTACCGCCCGGGGTCGCTGAAGGCGCGCAATTGCACGGCGGGCCGCGAGGCCCTCTACCGCTTCTGCGCCCGCGAGGGTCTCCCCCACGAGCGCTGCGGGAAGATCGTCGTCGCCACGGCGGAGCGGGAACTGCCGATGCTCGCCGAGCTGGAGCGGCGGGGGCGGGAAAACGGCCTGCGCGGTCTGCAGCGCCTCGACGCGCAGGCGATCCGCCGCCACGAGCCGGCTGCGACCGGCATCGCCGGTCTGTACGTACGCGAGACCGGGATCGTCGACTACCCGGCCGTCGCGCGCCGCCTCGCCGAGCGAGCGGCCGAGCGCGGGGCGACGATCCGCACCGGCTGCCGCTTTCGCCACGTGCGCCGCGAGCGCGACGGACTGACGCTCGAGACCGACTGCGGACCGGTGCGGACACGCCTGTTGATCGGCTGCGCCGGGCTCCACTCCGATCGCCTCGCGCGCGCCTGCGGCGTCGAGCCGGGCGTCCGCATCATCCCGTTCCGCGGTGAGTACTACGACATCCTGCCGCGCCACCACCGACTCGTGCGCAATTTGATCTACCCGGTGCCCGATCCTGCGTTGCCGTTTCTCGGGGTGCATTTCACGCGCATGATCGCCGGCGGACGCGAAGCGGGACCGAACGCCGTGCTCGCGCTGGCGCGCGAGGGCTACCGCAGGCTGAGGATCGTCCCGCGCGATCTGCGCGAGACTCTGACCTATCCGGGCTTCTGGCGCATGTCGGCGCGCTATTGGAAGGTCGGACTGGGTGAGGCATACCGCTCGCTCTCAAGGGACGCGTTCGTGCGTGCACTACAGCGCCTGCTGCCTGAGATCCGCGGCGAACACCTCGCTGCGGGCAGCGCCGGCGTGCGCGCGCAGGCGGTTGATCGCGCCGGCCGCCTGCTCGACGACTTCCACATCGTCTCCGCCGAGCGCATGATTCACGTGCTCAATGCACCTTCGCCCGCCGCCACCGCGGCGCTTGCGATCGGGCGGCGGATCGCACGCCAGGCCGCCGAGCAGCTCGCGGCGCGCGAGTAGCCGGCCAGCCCGAGGCCCGCCGGCGAAGGGTTGGACCGACCATGTGCGGCCTGCTCGGGGCTGCGTCGCTGCTCAGTCGGTGGCGCGACCGATGCCCTGCCATCCCGTCAAGATCTCCCGGACGATGCGCGCCATCAAGTCGGTCACCTGCTCGGCGAAACGGCGGCATTTCTCGGGTTCCAGCCGGCTGAGATCGACCGGGTCGTCCGGGCGTCCGTAGGTCAGAACGGGGTGGGGCGCGGGGTAGGGCTTGACGCCCTTGTAGAGGTAGTAGGACGACACCGTCTGCTTCGGAATCGCCGCCTCGAGCTCGGGGCACAACCCAACCAGCATGCCGAGCTCGTCGACGGCCGAATGGCCGAGGCCGCCCTCGCCGAAGATCTCGATCGCGATCGATTCCGCCTCATGCCACCATTCGATCACGGCCGTAAAGAGGCCGCACTCCTGGTGAAGTCGCGCCGCGCCCGCCTTGAGGGCGGTGAAGTTCCCGCCGTGACCGTCGAGGACGAAGAGGTATCGCAGTCCATTGCGTGCCAGCGAACGACCAACCTCGAACAGAAACTGCTCCAGCAGCGCCTCGGAGACGCCGCACGAGCCGGAAAAGGCGAGCAGACTCTTGGTCACGCCGTAGGGCATGACCGGCAGGCACGGAATCTCGAGTCGCTCGCTCAAGCGCTGGCCGAGTTCCGCGGGGATGTAGTTGTCGGTGCCGAGCGGGGCACCATCGTGCGCTTCGATCGTCCCTACCGGCAGCAGCGCCGTCGTGAAGGCGCGGCGGGCATGCTCATGCGTCGACATCCGTTGCCAATCCATCTGTTCCTCCTCCTCTCGATCGCGGCGGGCGAAGGGGCGGGAGCGCACGGCAGGCAGTGCCCCTCGTCGGTTGCGGGCGGCCGTCGCAGCGCCACCCGCGGACGCCTTGCTTGCGGAGTCTAGCCAAGCGCTTCTTGCGCCACAAGCGACGGTGCGCCCCCCGCCGCCCCTTGTGGCGTCAGCCGCCTCGGGCGCCGTCACGGCTGGTGCGCGCGATCCTTCTGCTGTACCCCCGGCGGCGCGGTGGTAGCCTGCGGGCATGCAAACCCTTCACTCGAAAGGAGCCGCATCATGGCGGAGAACCGCGAGCCGAACCTGGTCCTCTTGATCGACTTCGACAATGTCGCCCTCGGGGCGCGCGACGCCGGGCAGCGCTTTCGGATCAATCGCCTGCTGCAGCGCTTGCTCGAGAAGGGCAAGATCATCGTCAAGCGCGCCTATGCCGACTGGAGCCACTACAAGGACTACATGACCGATCTCCACGAAGCGGCGATCGAGTTGATCGAGATCCCTTCGCCGAAGGTCTCGGGCAAGAACAGCGCTGACATCCGCCTCGCCGTCGACGCGATGGATCTCTGTCACGGCAAAGAGCATATCGACGCCTTTGCCATCGTCTCGGGCGACTCCGACTTCTCACCTCTCGTCTCGAAGCTGCGCGAGAACAACAAGGCGGTGATTGGGATCGGCATGCGCAATTCGAGTTCGCATCTTCTGATCTCGAACTGCGACGAATTCATCTTCTACGACGATCTGCTCTCGGAATCGGCGGCCGAATCCTCCGAGTCGCTCGACGACGTCCCGGAGAACAAGCGCGAGCTCTACGATTTTCTCTTGCGCACCGTGCGGGCGCTGATGCGCGACGGGCGCGAGCGGCTCTATTCCTCGCACATCAAGGACACGATGAAGCGCAAACGCCCCGACTTCAGCGAGAGCAGCTATGGTTTCTCGACCTTCGGCGATCTGCTCGAAGATGCCAAGACGCACGGGTTGCTGGAGGTCTCGCGCGACGAGCGCGCGGGCGGAACCTGGGTCGTTACCGGCGCGAGCCCGGCACGGCGCAAGCGACGCCCACGCCGTACGGCAACCGCGCGACGCAAGACGACGCGGCGCAGCTCGAAGACGAGCGCCGGCAGCGCCGGTCGCCGCGCGTCCACAGAGGCGAGGCGATGAGCGATCGTTGTTGTCGGCACGGAGCCAACCCAGCGCAACGGCCGACCGCGGCGCACAAGAACTAGGAGTCGCCGAGCTCAAATACGAACGGGATCACGACCTGACAGCGAACCTTCGACGCTCCTTGTTCCGCCGGCCGGAACATGCAGGTACGGGCCGCCCTCAAGGCCGCCTCCTCCAGCAAGGCGGCGGCGTCGGAGCGAACGATCCATGCCCGCAGGACGCGCCCGTTGACACCGACGAGCACGCCTACTTCGACGCGGCCCTCGGCCCGCGCCTGCCGCGCGATCTCGGGATAAACGGGCGCCTCACAGTGAATCAGATCCGGCAGTTGATCGGGCACGTACTCCGCAGCGGTCGGCACGGGCGCTTGCGGAGGAACCCAACTCGCTGCGAGGGGCGGCACCGGGGGGATGGTCTGCGTCGGCGGCGCATGGAGCGAGAGCTCGTAGTCCAGGCGCAACTCAGGGCGGCGAATCTCGGCCGGGCGCTCGATGACACGATAGTCGGGTTCCGTCACGATCAACTCGGGGGCGTCGATCTCGATCGCGGGCGAAGCGGGGATGTAGGGCGGAGCCACCAGCATCGCGGTCACGACAAGCAGCCCCGCGCTACCCAGGGCCAGCGCAAGGTGTCGGCGATAGCGCAGCTTCAGGCGCGCGTGGGCCGACTGGTACCACTGGGAGGTCCACATGGTCGCCTCCTCCGGCAGTAGGATGTCGCGGCCCGGCACGGAGGATCCTGGAGCAAGTATGGGTCAATCCCGTCCCACCTCCCGCTCGTGGGACGAGTTTCTGCTGTTCGGGGAGGCTATCCCCCTGCGGAGAAATGCGTTCGATGGGTCGACCCGATCGTGGCGGCTCGCTGCGAGCGCCCCTGGGCGCCACGCGGCGGTCGGTTCCCTGGCGTCAAGTGGGCCAAGCAGTTCCAGCCCGCGAACCGCAAACGACGATGGGAGTTGGACCACACACCGCAGGATCTCATTCCACAATCATAGGTCCAGCGCAGAGGCCTCCGCCGCATAGACAAAGACATCCTCGGCTTGCTCGAAGTAGGCAAAGCCGATCGCCAAGTAGGGATCGAGCGTCTCTTCGACCGGGACCATCGTGTGGACCTGCCGGTATCCCTGCTGGCGGGCGTAGGCGAGCACGCGCTCGAGCGCCATCGCCGAGAGGCCCTCTGGGCCCGTGTCGCGCCAGCAGATCTCCAACGTCGTCGGGTACTTGTCGTTTGGCTGGAGCACGAACCGACAGCCCGCGACGCGCAGCGTCACGGCGCCGTGGAAGAAGCGCTCTCGCCCCTCGACGGCTGGCGGCAGAATGACCCAGTCGGTCGCCAGGTACCCGGAAACCCCCGGCAGGCCGGGCGTGATCTCGGCGTCGATCTCGGCATCGATCTCGTGCGCGGCCCCGGCCGCGGGAGCAGGCCGGGCGCCTCTGCCAGACGCGGGGGCGACCGCGTCGGCGTCGGGCAGTTTGCGCTCCAGGTTGGTGAAGGTCGCAACGCGGCGAAAGCCGGCCCGCTCGCTGATGCGAATCGATCCGTAGTTGCGGAAGTAGGTCGCGAAGAACAGCTCGCGGTAACCCGTGGCGCAGGCGGCGCGGATCACGTGCTCGGCGATCACCCGCCCGAGCCCCTGCCCCTGGTGTTCCGGATCGATCCGCAGCGACTCGAGCCAGACCCGCTCGGCGTCGAGCGGTTGTAGCCGGCCACAGCCAATCAGCGCACCGTCGAGGAACAGCCCCGGGAAGTAGCCCTCCGGGTCCGCGACCCAGCGATCGAAGACATGGGGCAGGTAGTCATCGCCTTCCCAGATGCGGGCCGCGATCGCGAGCATGGATCGCCTGTCCGCCGGCTGCAGGCGGCGGATCGCAATCCGGTCAGGATCGATACCTGCCGCGCGAACTGCCTGTAACTCCCTGGCGTGCATCCGCTCGTCCCTGTCGTCGGATTGGTCCTAGCGTCTTGCCGGCACAACGATGCGCCCGGCGCGCTCCGGGGCCGCCGAGCTTCGCACGAGGTAGACGCCCGCGGCAACCGGACGGCCGTCAGCATCGCGACCATCCCACACCCAGCCCCAACCGGCTTCGACTTGTCCGGGCGTTCGATCGTCCCGCCCGGCCGGGAGCCGGCGGACGCGGCGCCCGTTGAGGTCGTAGATCCCGAGCTCCGGCGCCCGGCCCGTTGCCGGGCCCGGCAAACTCAAGCGACAGTGCTCGCCGGCGACCAAGACGCTCGGCCGCGGTTGCAGACCGGGCCACGCGGCTGCCGCCGCCGGCACCGATGATCCACCCTGCAGGTACCCGGCGTAAACGTCCTGGTGCAAGTTGCGGATGTCGGTCCAGACCGGGGTCGGCACGCCGTCCCATGCGGTCAGGCCGATGTACTCGCCCAGCAAGCCGGCCCGCTCGCCCGTCACCGAAGGCTGCAAGCCGCGATCCGGCTGCGCTGGCAGCGGTGCCGCGTGTGCACGCAGGGCGAAGTTGGGATCCGAGGGCTCGGTGCTGACCTGCATGTTGGCGCCCCAGCTTGCCCCGCCGTCGGTCGACTGCGCCAGATAGCAGTGGTACTTGCGATTCTGCGGATCCTGGCGTCGGTCGAGGAAGACGACCGAGACGATCCCCAGATTGTCGACGACGAGCCATGGATGGAACTGATCACGCCCGTTGTCGACCGCATCGTCATTCACCCGCGTCGGCGTTGACCAGGTCAGGCCGTCATCATCGCTCCAGGTGACCCAGATGTCGAAGTCGCCGTACCCGTTGCGCCGGTCCATGAAGGCCGTGTAGATGCGCCCGGCGTAGGGACCATCGCTGATGTCCGCATCCATGTGGGGCGACGAATAGACATCGATGCCACCATTGATCACGGTCGAGGGCAGGTCGACCTCCACGACCGTGCGGTCGGTCCCAAAGGTCGCCCCCCCGTCGGTCGAGACATCAAAGAGGATGCTGCTCTGCGCGTAACTCGTCCAGGCGACGTAGACCTCTCCCCCACGGCCGACGACGGGAATCGGGAACTGTACGCTGCCCTGGTCGCCGACCTGGATCGTGCTGCTCCAGGTCTGGCCGCTGTCGAGCGAGCGCCGCAGCAAGATCTGCGTCGAGTAGAAGCGCGTCCAGACGACGTAGAGATTCCCGTCGTGCGCCCCACCGCTGCGATCGCAAGCAATGAATTCCTTGTCCTCGAACACGCCGGGCACGCCGTCGATCACCTCCAGCGGTGGCCCCCAACTCACGCCGCCGTCAGTCGAGCGGAAGACATAGAACCCATTGGGATCCGACGTGCTCGTGTAGGACAGCACGATCGCATAGAAATTGCCGTCGGCGTCGGCCGTGACACCCGGGTCGCTCTGCCAAGGGTAGTTCGGCTCATCGATCAGGCCTCCCTCGGTCCAGCTTTCGCCTCCATCGAACGTGTAGGCCCAACCGACCTGGCGGTAGCCGAGCCGGAAGTCACGCCAGACGGCAACCATATTGTCCGGATTCGTCGGGTTGATCGCCACTTGCTCTTCGTTCTGCAGCTCGGTCGTCGTGTCCTGATTGAGGATCAGATTGTCCCACGCCTGTGCGTCGGCGCCAGACGTCACGCAGAGCGAGAGAACAAACAGCGCCGCGGTGATGGAGAGGATGCTTGAGAAATGAGGTTTGGGGTTCATGCCGGTACCGTCCCTTCGTCGGAGGTGGGCTCTGATGCTCGCAGCTACCATCTGATTCTCGCACACGCGCGCGTGCTGCGCCAGACCGCACCGCGCAGGGGGAATGGGGATCGGGGACCAGCTACGGAAGATCAAGGGCAAGGGATTGGAGGCCCGAGGCGGAGGGATCGGAGCCCGAGACGGAGCGAGACGGAGCGAGACGGGCGCTGAGGAAAGCTCGTGCACACGCCGCCGGAACCGGCGGAACACGCCCCGGTTCGCCCCTGACCCTTCAGCCGCGCATCCGCCTGGAGAGCAATCAGGCGGCGCGCTGGCGCAGGTGCGCGGCGAGCAGAGCGTGCAGCCGCTCGCTCGCCTGCGTCAGCTGTTCGTAGGTTTCGAAGGCCGTGTCGAGTCGATCCTCGCGACCGATCTGCTCCAGCTCAAAGGCATGGGCCCGGACGCGTTCCCCCCCGATCGCGGCGGCCGCGCCCTTCAACGAATGCGCACTTCGCTCGAGCGTCTGCGCATCGCCCTTGGCAATCGCCTCCTGCATCCGGGCCAGCAGCACCGGCGCATCGTCGAGGTAGACCTGGATCATCTCGGACAGGATCTCCGCATCGCCGCCCAGCCGCTCGAGCGCCGCATCCAGATCGAACGCCGCGGTGGCCGCGGACTGGCGGGCGTCTTGCATCTCGTCCATCGAGTTTTCGGCCGGCTGGTCTGCCATCGCGCTACCTCCTGCATCGGTCCCCTGTTCAACTCCCTCGGTCGTATCGTTCCATGCCGCTCCGACACTCTGCCCATCCGGCCCGAGCGACGCTGCGTCCGCGCCGCAGGCCGGCAGCGCCCGGTCGATCACGGCCGCGAGCTCATCCTGACGCACCGGCTTGGCGACGTAGTCGTCCATCCCCGCCGCCAAGCATCGCTCGCGATCGCCCTTCATGGCATGGGCCGTCATGGCGACGATCGGGATGTGTCCCTCCGACTCGGATTCGCGTGCGCGAATCGCCGCCGTCGCCTCGAAGCCATCCATCTCCGGCATTTGTACGTCCATCAACACGAGGTCGACCGCTTCCCGACGCCAGGCCTCGACCGCTTCGCGGCCGTTGCCGGCCAGCACGACGGTGTGCCCGCGCTTGGTGAGCATGTGCTGAGCGAGCTTCTGGTTGATCGGGTTGTCCTCGGCCAGCAGGATGCGCAGGCTGCGTCTGCCCTCGCGTAGTGAGTGGCGCGTGACCGGGCGGCGCGTACCGTCCGGCGCGCACGCGGCATCCGGTTTGAGCAAGACCATGATCGCATCGAGCAGATCTGATTGCTTGACCGGCTTCGTCAGGTAGGCGCCGATGCCGAGCTCACGACAGAGGGAGGCGTCACCCCGCTGTCCGCTCGAGGTCAGCATGAGGATCCCGAGTGCGCTGAATTCGGGACAGGCACGCACGCGGCGGGCCACTTCGAACCCGTCCATTCCCGGCATCAGCAGATCGAGCAGCAGCAGCTTGTACGGTTGCTGCTCCCCATGCCCCTGCCACAGCGCCGCCAGTCCCGCGGTTCCGCTCGCCATGGTGACCGGTTCCAGGCCCCACGTACGGAGTTGCTCCTCGCAAATGCGTCGATTGGTGCGGTTGTCGTCGATGACCAGGACCCGCGTCCCCACCAGCGCGCGCGGATCCGCCGGCGTGCGATCGAGCATGGCGTCCGATCCACGGGCAACGACGATCGTGAAGTGGAAGGTCGATCCGCGGCCGACTTCGCTTTCGAGCCACAGCCGCCCCTGCATGCCTTGCACCAGTCGGTTCGAGATCGTCAAGCCGAGCCCGGTGCCCCCGAACTTGCGGGTTGTCGAGCTGTCGGCTTGGGAGAAGGCGTCGAAGATCCTCTCCTGCAGCTCCGGCGGCACGCCGGGGCCGGTGTCGCGCACGCGGACGTGCAGGCGAGAGCGTTCGGCCCCCTCCCCCTCTGAGGTCAACTCCGCCTCGAGCGCCACTTCGCCCCGCTCGGTGAACTTGATCGCGTTGCCGAGCAGGTTGACGATCACTTGCCGCAAACGTCCGGGATCGCCGATCAGGACGTCGTGCGTGCCGGGCGCGACACGGACCGTCAACTCGAGCCCCTTCTCCTCCGCGCGAAGCGCCAAAGGCTTGGCCGCATCATTGAGGCAATCCTGCAGACTGAAGGGCAGCTGTTCAAACTCCAGCTTGCCCGCCTCGATCTTCGAGAAGTCGAGAATGTCGTTGATCAGCGCCAGCAGCGCATCGGCCGAGACCGTGACCATCTCGAGGTACTCGCGCTGCTCAGCGCTCAGTTCCGTGTTGAGCGCCAGTTGCGTCATGCCGACGATCCCATTCATCGGCGTGCGAATCTCATGACTCATGTTGGCGAGGAATTCGCTCTTGGCGCGACTCGCCGCCTCGGCCGCTTCGCGCGCTTCGATCAGTTCGGTCACGTCGGTGAAGGACTCCATCGCGCCGACGATGTGCCCCTCGTCGTCGTGAATCAGGTCCGCATTCTTCAGGATCACCAGCCGCCGTCCGTCCTTCGTCTTCAGCGTGCACTGCTTCTCGTAGATCCGTTCCTTGCGCTGGGGGTCAAAGACGCCGCAATGCGTCAAGCACGGCTCACCCTCCAAGCTCATGCACGACTTGCCGATGATCTCGTCGGCGCTCCATCCCGTCAGGGCACAGAACTTCGGATTGACGCCGGTGATGCGGCGTTGGCGATCTACGGTGAAGATCCCGGTCGCCGCCGTATCGAGGAGCTTGCGCTGGTACTGGTTGGCATCGCGCAGCGCCAGCTCGGCGCGCGTGCGCTCGGCGATCTCTTGCTGCAATTCGCAGTGCGCAGCCTGCAACTCACCCCGCGCCCTTTCGATCCGTTCGCGTGCCGCGCGCTCCGCCGCCAGCGCTTGCGCAGCGTCGGCGAGCGACGTCTTGAGCTCATCGCGCAAGGTGAGGAAGTCCACCAAGTAGCCTTCGCACGGGAACTCATCGAGGCGAAAGGCGCCGACCCCTTCGGCGCGACCAACGTCGGGCACCCCGAGGAAGAGCGTGCCGCCTTCGACCGCGAGCCACCTGCCGCGCAGCGGCAGCGTCTCGACGGCGAGCACCAGGTCGACGGCATCGGCCGTATCCGCGGCAGGCGGGGCCGGTCCCGCCCCGGCCGCCTCCGTTACCCGGCGGATCAATGCGCTGACGGGACGGCCCACGACCTCTGCCGCCCGGCGGGTGATCGCCGGGCTGGCCCACTGCACGCAGCCCTCCGCGTCAGCGAGCACCGCGAACGGCGCGGAGGGAACGAGCACGTCAAGGTCGAGCGCAATGCGCGGTGCGACGTTGCTCATGGGAAGGCAATCTCCTTGATGCAGTGGGAATGTCCGCGGTCCGTACGGGCGATGTCATCGACCTGCGCCAGTTGCTGAAACAGGTCGCCGATCCCGAGGATCAGACCGCGCAAGAGAGCACACAGTTTGCGATCCGAGTGACAGTGATAACGCATGTGCAGGCGGCCGGTCGGTAGCTCCTCGAACTCGAAGCGGGGTGGAACCGCGCCCGAAATGCTGCGCGTCGCTGAGGCAAAGAACGACTCCTCGACCCACTCCTGAATGCCCTTGTTGACGACGCCCTTCACCCGACCACCTCCAATCCGGGGCGGAGACCGGCCCGGCCGGCAGGGGACACGGGTCGGCCGTGCGCTATCTTCTATAGGGAATCGGCCGCGGCCGGTCGTTTCTGGAGCTGCGGAGAGCATCGCCCGGGGCGCGCGCCGCCCCTCGCGGACAGTAAACTCAAACAAAAGTGATGGTTATGAGATCAGGGCGTCGTGGGGCGAGGCGCCTACTCCTGGCGCAACGCGCGCACCGGGTCGATGCGCGCCGCGCGTCCGGCCGGATAGAGCCCCGCCAGCACGCTGATCGCGAGACCGAAGAGAATCGCCCCCCCCGCGAGCCAGACGGGCAGGTGGAACATGTCGATCGGCGGGAGCTCCCGCGCGATGAGAATGCGGCCGATGACCCAGGATCCAACCCGCGAAACGCCCCAGCCGAACAGCAGCCCGCCGCCGGCGCCGAGCAGTCCGAGCAGGCTCGCCTCGGCAATGAAGAGCGCGCGGATTTCTGCGCCGCGCGCACCGAGCGCCTTGAGGATCCCGATCTCGCGCGTGCGCTCGAGAATCGACATCACCATCGTGTTGACGATCCCGAGCGAGGCAACGACCAGGGCAACCAAGCCGATGACGGCGATCATCAGATCAAAGATCACGAACTGCCGGCGGATCTCTTCGAGCTCCTCGACGAAGCTGTAGGTCCGCAGGCCGAGGGTCTCGATCTGCTCACGAAGCGCGGCCCCCTCGACGCCCTCGCCCAGGGTGACGACCCCAAGCGCATAGCCGCCGCGGCCGAGGGCATTCAGTTCCGCCAACAGCTCGAAGGGATCGCCGAAGCCGATGCGGTCGAGGCTGCGCGCGCCGCCCGGGGAGACGACCGCATCGTGCAAGCGAAAGCCGAAGCCGCTCTCGAGCTCCGCCACGCCGACCACATCGAGGGCGACCCGGCTACGACCGAAGAACTCGGCGGAGGCGGAGAGCAGCTCGCGTCCGACGCGCTCCGCCTCGGGCGGTAGGCCGAGGCGCGCCAGCAGATGGCTCGCGATGCCGCTGACGAGCGCGTGCAGACCGGCCGTCTGTAGGGTGACGCGCCGCCCAACGAGCGAGTCGGGCGCGATGCCGATGCGCCGCGCAAAGCGCGCGCTCACGACCAGCGCTGGGCGCTCGTCGTCGGCGTAGAAGTGACCGGCGAGCATCTCTCCCGGGTCGCGGGCACGCGCGAAGGCAGCCGGCAGCACTTGGGCCGTGAGCTCCCACCCCTGCGCAGTGCTCTCCGGGGCGGCCGCCGCGGCGGAGGAGTCGTCGTCCGCGGGACGCACCAGCGGCACCAGCTCCAGGCGGGCGTCGAACGCATCCTGCGGATAGGCAAGCGTCACGCCCTCGAGGCGACCGATGCGCGCCAGGAGCGAGTCGTCGAGCGCAACGCTCGAATCCCCCGCGGCGCCTTCGGCGGCGGGCGGCATGACGTGCAGCGTGCGGAAGAGGTCGAGTTCCTTGAACTGCGCGGCGACGTTGCGCTGCATGCCCGCGGCGAAGGAGAGCATCGTCACCAGCGCCGCGATGGCGACGACCACGCCCGCAATCGTCAGGCCGGAACGCAACTTGGTGCGCCAGAGATTGCCGGCCGCGATCGCAATCAGCTCCGGCGTCTTCATCGGCGGTCCTCGCGAATACGCCCGTAGTCGAGGCGCACCGTGCGATGCGCATCGGCCGCGGCGAGTTGCTCGTCATGGGTCACGAGCACGATCGTCAGGCCGCCGGCGTGCAACCGGCGCAGGAGCTGCTCGATCTCGGCCGTCGTGTCGCGATCGAGGTTGCCAGTCGGTTCATCCGCCAGCAGGAGCGCCGGGCGCTTGGCGATCGCGCGCGCCAGGGCGACGCGCTGCTGCTCGCCGCCAGAGAGATCGGCCGGTCGGTGCGCAAGGCGCGCGCCCAGGCCGAGCGCGGTGAGCACTTCACGCGCCCGCGCCAAACGACGGCCGCGCGGCCAGCCGCCGAAGAGCAGGCCGAGCTCGACGTTCTGGAGCGCACTGCGGTGGGGGATGAGCTGGAAGAACTGGAAGACCATGCCGATGCGGCGCGCACGGTAATCAGCCAAGGCGGCCGGGCGCAGGTCGCCCAGCACGCCGTCGGGCGTCTCGATCCGACCGGCGGTCGGCCGGTCCAGCCCGGCCAACAAATTGAGCAGCGTGGACTTACCGCACCCCGAAGCGCCGACGATCCGCACGTAGGCGCCCGCTTCGATCTCGAGATCGACGCCGTCGAGCGCCCGTACTTCCTGCCCCGCCAGGCGATAGACCTTCGTCACTCCCGAGACCCGCAGCATGCCGCATCTTCCGCGCGCTGGCGGGCGCGACGCAAGCCGGGAATCCTCTCTCGTGCCTCGCTCGGCGGTGCGGCCCGCAACCTCTACGATGCGGATGCCGTAAGGCCAGGTGTCGATACTGGACCCGTCCCCCTCGCATCGGCGCGCCCCCGGCTTCTGCAGTCGGGGGCGTGGCCGTGTGCGCGCCGCGCGGCAGCGGCCGTCGCCCGATCCCCAGACGACCCAAGCGGCTGGGTTGTGGCTCGGTTCCTACTGGTTCGACCACGCAGCTCACCTTGAACCAATAGGGTGTCAGGACGTTAGCCCATTGCTAGCGTGGCGATTGGGGGCGGGAGCGGCACCGGCCCGCGGCACCCGTGTCCGCGATCGTACGCCGCTGGGGCGAATATCCACCCAACCATTTATTGAGAAGTACGTTACGCCGATTCTCCAGTAGCCCTCGATCCACAACCAAGCGGCTGCAACTCGCTCCACTCCCTCCGGCCCCGGGCGCTTGCGCTCGCGCGCCCGGCCCGGCACGATCCCGCCCTGACACGCAACCTTGCTCGCCGAGAGGAGGACGATGTCCCGCACACCGATCCGTATTCGCCGCTGCCGCCGGAGAGACCTCGCGCCGGCCCTGCGCTTGATCGTGCGCACCGTCCACGAGTTGCGCCACCGCACGGGCAAAGATAACCCCCCGGTTCGCCTCCGCGGCCTGCCGCCCGGCTTCGTGCGCCTGTTCGCGGCCGAGCCGGAGAGCTTCTACTGCGCCTGGGCCGGCCGGCGCCTGGTCGGCTTCACCGGCGCGATCAACCGGCAGGGCCACTGGTACCTAGGCTGGCTCTTCATCGACCGTCGCTACCAGGATCGCGGCATCGGCCGGCGGCTGCTCGACCGCGTCTGGCGCGCGCGGGCGCGAACGCACTCGCTTGCCACCTTCAGCTACAACATGCAGGCCGTCGGTCTGTACAGCCGTTTCGGGCTCTACCCCCACACCGCGATCACGATGATGCGCGCCAAGCTCGACCGGTTGACGCTGCCTCCCGCAACGGGCCTGACGGCGACGAACACGCTCACGCCGGCCGACTGGACGTGGATCCATCGACTCGAAGACCGGATCCGCGGTTTCCGCCATCCGGGGGCGTGGCGCGGCTGGGCCTCCGAAGAGGGCAACCAGATCTGGCTCTTGCGGCGGCGCGGCCGCCGCGTCGGGTATGGCATGCTCGTGCGCGGAATCGAGCTCTCGCCGGTGGGCGCCGTATCGCCGGCCCAACTGGGTCCGGTCCTGCAAGAGGTCCTGCGGCGGGCGATCGAGGCCGCCCGTGCGCGCAGCGAGCCGCCCGAGTCGCTCGTCCTCTTCTACCCGCATCGCCGCGGAGACCTCTACCAGAAGCTCCTCGGCTGGGGCTTCCGCAACGAGGAGATGCTGCTCTTCATGACCGATCGGCTCGAGCCCGACTTCCGCTGCTACATTCCGGCCAATCTGGCCGTGTTCTGACCCGATGCCTCGGCGCTGAGTGGGCACAACGAAGAAGGAGACGACACGATGCAACACCAGAGCTTCAAGACACCAGCGCGTGATGCGGTGCTCGTGCTGGCGGCGGGCGAGGAAGCGATCGCCACGCTGACGCGCTTTGCCAGGGAGCAGGAGATCGCCGGCGCCACGCTAACCGGCATCGGCGCCTTCGAGCAGGCGGTGCTCGGCTACTTCGACCCGCAGGAACAGGACTATCTCGAGCTGCCGGTCAGCGAGCAGACCGAGGTGCTCGCCTTGACCGGGAATATCGGTCGCTTCGAAGGCGCGCCGCGTATTCACGCCCATGCCGTGCTCGGCCTCCGGGATGGCACGACGCGGGGCGGCCATCTGGTCAGCGGGATCGTGCGCCCAACGCTCGAAGTCGGGCTGCGCATCTTCCCTGCCCCGTTGCCGCGGCAAACCGACGCTGCCTCCGGCCTGGCGTTGATTCGTTTTGCCTAGCGGACACCGCTCGCTCGTGGAACTCCTTGCCGCGCGCTTCCGTAGTCGGAGCCAGATGAACGGCACTCTTTTCGTCTCTGCGCTGGGGGGACCATGCGGCCACCAACCGACTGCCGATTCGCGCGAACGCCCGTCGTCCTGCAACCCTTCCTGACGTTGCTGCTTGCGGCCGGGCTCGCCGGCGTTCTGGCCGTGACCCTGGCGGCCTGCGGCGGCGAGGGCGAGGAGGCCGCGGCCGGCCCCGCGCGCGCGGGCGCCGGAGGCGCACCGGGTGCGGCGCAGGCGGCCGTCTCCGACTCGGCCGGCGGCGACTCGCTCCGCGCGGCTGAGCCCGATAGCGCGGCCCAGGTCGCCGCGGGCGGCTTCCTGCAGCGCCTCTTCGGCGGCGGCGAGGGCGAGGAGGAAGAGGAGGAGGAAGAGGCGATCCCGGTCGAGGTCGTTGACGTCACACTGGGCGACATCCCTTCCTATCTGACGTCGACCGCCACGCTCGAGCCGGAGAAGGATGCGGTCATCCTCGCCAAGACCGACGGCGAGCTCCTCGAGCTGCGTGTCGAGGAGGGTGACTGGGTCACCAGTGGTCAACTGCTGGCAGTGCTCGACGGCGCCACCCAGCAGGTCGCGCTCGACGAAGCACGCGCCCGCTTGCATGCGGTGGAACGCGAACTGGAGCGCGTGCGCGCCTTGCACGAGCAAGAGCTGGCAAGCGACAAGGACCTGCATGACGTTCAGGCCGAGTTCGAACAGGCGCACGCCCTCGCACAGGGCGCCCAGCTCCGCGTCGCGCACACGCGGGTGGCGGCCCCCTTCGCCGGCCGAATCACGGAGCGCTTCGTCGACCGAGGCCAAACGGTTGCGACGGGCGGCGAGCTCTATGCGCTGGTCGATCCGGATCCGCTGCTCGCGCGCGTCTACTTGCCGGAACGCGAAGCGCTCAAGGTCTCGCCGGGCCAGCCGGTGCGCGTCGTGCCCGACACCGACCCGAGCGTCGCGTTCGACGGTGAAGTGCTGCGCATCGCCCCGATCGTCGACGCGCGCACGGGCACGGTCAAGGTGACCTGCCGCGTGGCCGAGGAAGAGACGCGCCTGCTGCGTCCCGGGTCGTTCGTACGCGTGCGCGTGGAGACCGATGTCCACCGCAACGTGCTCGTGATCCCGAAGAGATCGCTCGTCCCGGAGGGGGCCCAGCCCTACGTCTTCAAGGCGGTCGCCGACAGCGCGGTCAAGATCCCGGTCGCCACCGGCTACAGCGGCGAGGAGTTGGTCGAGGTCCTCGAAGGCGTCGCCGTCGGGGAGCGGGTCGTCACGGTCGGACACGGTGGTCTGAAGACCGGGTCGAAGATCCGGGTCATCACCGCGGAACCGATCGCGGTCGCCGCGGCCGATTCCGGCGACGCCGACTGAGCCGGGCATTCTGCCGGCGAGGAGGGAATCCGCGACGATGCGCATTGTCGAAGCTTCCATGCGGCGCCCGGTCACGGTGACGATGCTCACGCTGGCAGCGGTCCTCTTCGGGCTCGTTTCCCTCTCGCGGCTGCCCCTCAACCTGCTGCCGGAAATCTCCTATCCGACGCTGACGATTCGCACCGAGTATCCGGATGCCGCTCCGGCCGAGGTCGAGAAACTCGTCACCGAGCCGCTGGAAGAGGCGGTCTCGGTCATCCAGGGCTTGAGCACGATGCGCTCGGTCTCGCGGCCCGGCGTCTCCGAGATCACGCTCGAGTTCGCCTGGAAGACGAACATGGACTACTCGGCGCTCGACGTGCGCGAGAAGATCGACCTCGTCAATCTGCCGGACGACGCCGAAAGCCCGATGCTGCTGCGCTACGACCCGACGCTCGATCCGATCCTGCGCGTCGGGCTCTACGGCCGCCAAGACCTCGTTACCCTGCGCCACCTGGGTGAGCAGGTTTTCAAGAAGGACCTCGAATCGCTCGAGGGCGTCGCCTCTGTGCGGGTCCGCGGCGGACTCGAAGAAGAGGTCCACGTCGCCGTCGACGAGGGCAAGCTGACCGCGCTCGGCATTCCGATTGCGACCGTCTCGCGCTTTCTGGGCAACCAGAACGTGAACGCTGCCGGCGGCCGGCTGCGCGATCGCGACTCGGAGTTCCTCGTGCGCACGGTGAACGAATTCCAGGCGATCGACGACATCCGCCAGGCGGTGCTCTATCAGGATGCCGGCCGCATCGTGCGCCTCGAAGATGTGGCGACGATCAGCCGCGGCCACAAGGAGCGCGAGATCCTCTCCCGCGTGCAAGGCGAGGAAGCGGTCGAACTGGCCCTCTACAAAGAGGGCAACGCCAATACGGTCCAGGTCGCCCGCGCCGTCAAGGAGCGCCTCGACCGTCTCGGGGATATGCTGCCGCCCGGAGTCGACACGCACCTGCTGTTCGACCAATCGCGCTTCATCGAACAGGCCCTCGGGGAAGTGCGCTCGAACGCCTTGATCGGAGGCCTGCTGGCGGTGCTCGTACTCTATCTCTTCCTACGCGAGCGGCGCAGCACGCTCGTCGTCGCCGTGATCATCCCGATCTCCGTGCTCGCCACGTTCTTCGTCATGCAGCAGCTCGACGTATCGCTGAACATCATGTCGCTCGGCGGACTGGCGCTCGGGGTCGGGATGCTCGTCGACAACGCGATCGTCGTGCTCGAGTCGATCAACCGCCGCCGCAGTCGCGGCGAAGATCAATGGGATGCGACGCGCTCCGGAACGAGCGAAGTCTCGCGCGCGGTGACCGCCTCGACGCTGACGACGGTGGCCGTCTTCCTGCCCATCATCTTCGTGGAAGGCGTCGCCGGCCAGATCTTCCGCGACCAAGCGCTGACGGTCGCTTCCGCGCTGCTCGTCTCGCTGATCGCCGCCCTGACGCTGATCCCGGTTCTCGTCGCGCTAGGCGCCCGGCGCACCCGCTCGGCGCCCGAGCTCGCGACTGATCCTCTGACCTCGGACGAGACAGCGGCGCCGCACGCGGCTGACGCTTCGCCGCGCACCTCGCTGGCGGGCACGCCCGCAGAGCCGGCCCCCGGCGCCACGGTCGCTGGAGGCGAGCGCAGGCGTTTCGGCGCCCGGCTCGGAAGGGTGCTCGCGCTGCCCTTCCTGCTCATCTTTCGCGGCCTGCGCGGGCTGCTCGTCTGGGCCGGCCGCTTGCTGGCCGTGCTCCTACCCGGATTGCTGCTGAAGCTCGGGCGCCTTTCCGTGCGCCTGCTCACCCCCGTGCTGCGCCTCTTGCTGCGCCCGCTCCAGGCCGTCTTCGACCGGCTCTGGAACGCGCTTGACGCAGTCTATCCGCGGATCCTCGCCGGGGCCCTGCGCCGCCGGGGCCGGACCGTCGCGGCCGCGCTCGGCCTCGGCCTGCTCGGCGTCCTGCTCATCCCCCAGCTCGGGATCGAGCTCGTGCCACCCTTCGCGCAGGGGGAATTCCGCTTCGAGCTCGAGTTTCCGCCGGGCACGCCGCTGGCCGTCTCACAGCGCAAGCTCGAGGCAATCGAGGCCGATCTGATCGCCGATCCGCGCATCGCCACGCTCTTCTCGACCGCCGGCGAGAGTCCGGAGCTCGGCACCGCCGCCGCCGAACGGCGGGAGAACATCGCCCAGCTCAACGTGGCGATCACCCATCCGGGCCGCCACCGCGAGGAGGCGCTGGTCATCGAGCGGATCCGGGAACGTCTCGCCGAGGATCCGGAGATCCGCTTCACGTTTGAGCGCCCGACCTACTTCAGCTTTGAGACGCCGATCGAAGTCCATGTCTACGGTCACGACCTCGATGCGCTCGAACGCTACTCGACGGCGCTGGCGGCCGATATGAATGCGATCGCGGGTCTGCGCGACGTGCGCACGACGCTCGAGTCGGGCAGCCCCGAGGTCCAGATTGCCTTCCGGCGGGACCGTGCGGCAGCGCTCGATCTCGATCTTGAGACTGTCTCGCGCGCGCTGCGCAACAAGATCCATGGCGAGGTCGCCACGCGGCTCAAGGAACGCGACCGCCAGCTCGACATCCTCGTGCGCACGGCGCAGGCGCAGGAGATCGAAGTCGATCAAGTGCCGCACCTGCCGATCGGGCAGAGTGAGGGGCGGCCGATTCCGCTCTCCTCGATCGCCGACGTGACGATCGGGCGCGGCCCCTCGCAGATCACCCATATCGGCCAGCAGCGCGCCGCGATCGTGCGCGCCAATCTGCAGGGCCGCGATCTCGGCAGCGCGACGCGCGAGATCGAAACCCTGCTGCGCGACCACCCGCCGCCGCGCACGCTCGCCACGGCGATGGGCGGCCAGAATCGTGAAATCGCAACTTCCTTCCGCAGCCTGGCCCTGGCGGTCTTCCTGGCGATCTTCATGGTCTACCTCGTCATGGCGAGCCAATTCGAGTCCTTCCTGCACCCGCTCGTGATCCTCTTCACCGTGCCGCTGGGCGGCGTCGGCGTCATCTTCGCCCTCGCCCTCACTGGCACCGCCGTCAGCGTTGTCGTCTTGATCGGCGTTATCATGCTGACCGGCATCGTCGTCAACAACGCGATCGTTCTAATCGATTTCATCAATCAGCGCCGGCGCGCCGGCCTCGCCAAGATCGAAGCCATTCTCGAAGCGGGCCAGGCGCGCCTGCGCCCGATCTTGATGACGACGCTGACGACCATCCTGGCCCTGCTGCCGATGGCGCTTGGCTGGGGACAGGGGGCCGAGTTGCGCGCACCGATGGCGATCGCTGTCATCGGTGGGCTCGCCTGCGCGACCGCTCTGACCCTGATCGTCATCCCGGTCGTCTACGCCACCGTCGATCGCAACCCCTAAGACTGCGAGGAGCCGACGATGCGCATCTCCGAGCACGCTCTGCGCCGGCCGGTCACCGTCTGGGTGATCACGGCGGCGATGATCGTGCTGGGCATCGTCAGCCTCGGTCGTCTCAAGCTCGACTTCCTGCCGCAAATGGAGATGCCCTTCATCGGCGTCTGGGCGCCGTATCCGAATGCGGTGCCGGCGCAGGTCGAGAAGGAGATCGCGCGGCCGCTCGAAGAGATCATGGCTACGCTCGGCGACGTCCAGGAGATCTTCTCCAACTCCGATGAGAACGGCGCCTTCGTCGGCGTGCAGTTCGACTTCGGCCGCAACGTCGACGTGCTGCGCATGGAGGTCAAGGAACGGCTCGAGCAAGTGCGCCCGCTGCTGCCCAGCGATCTGCGCGACACCTACATCTTCACCTTCAATTCGAGTGACATTCCGCTGATGGTCGGCCGCATCAGCGCCCCGGGGATGGACCTCTCGAGCTCCTACGACCTGCTCGAGCGGCGCGTGATCAACCGCTTGCAGCGCGTCGACGGCGTCGGCCAGGTCGAGATCGATGGGATTGCACCCAAGGAAGTGACGATCTACCTCCTGCTCGACAAGATCATCGAACATTCGATCGATGTCGGGCGCCTGTTCGAGATCTTGAACGCGAACAACATCGATCTCTCGGTCGGGCGCGTGCGCAACGGCCGCCAGCGCATCGCGGTCCGCGCGCTCGGGCAGTTCCGCTCGGTCGCCGACGTGCGCGCGTTGCAGGTCACACCCGCCGGCCTGCGGCTGGAAGACATCGCCGAGGTGCTCTATCGCGAACCGGCCCCGCGCTACTACCGGCGCATCAATGGTGAGCCCGCGATCGCGTTCGAGATTCGCAAGTCCTCGGGCGCCAACATCGTCGATGTCTCCGACGGCGTGCGCGGTGTGCTCGACGAGATCCGTCAGGATCCGGCCCTGGCCGGACTCGATGTCGTCCTCTTCTTCGATCAGGCGGACCAGATCCGCAACTCACTCGGCAGCTTGCTGCAGGCGGGGCTGATCGGTTCGTTCCTCGCGATCGGCGTGCTGCTGCTCTTCCTGCGCCGAGTGCGTACGACGATGATCGTGTCGATCGCGATTCCGATCTCGGTCATTTCGACCTGCGTCTTTCTCTATCTCAGCGGCCGCTCGCTCAACGTGCTGACGATGATGGGGCTGATGCTCGCCGTCGGCATGCTCGTCGACAATGCGATTGTCGTGCTCGAAGCGATCTACCGCCGCCAGGAGCTCGGCGACTCCGCCCCGGACGCGGCGCGCATCGGCGCACGCGAGATCGGCATGGCGGTCACCGCCTCCACCCTGACCTCCGTGATCGTCTTCGCCCCGATCATCCTGACCCAGGGCAACATGATGGCCGTTTGGCTCGGTGAAGTCGGGCTGACGATCGCCACGACGCTGATCGCTTCATTGCTGATATGCCTCACGCTCGTGCCGCTGCTGGCCGCACGCACGCCGATCAACGGCACCCGCCGGGAATTCCGCTTCCTGCAGGCATTGCGCGAGCGGTACTTGCGGCTGCTGAACTGGACCGCGATCGAGCATCCCCAGCGCACGGGCTTGATCTTCGTGCCGCTCTTCATCGTCGTCACGGTGCTGGCGATCCAGATCACCGGCTTCGAGCCGGAGGGATTCGAGGAGCGCGGTTTCAAGCGCGAAGACATTTCGCTGTGGCTCGACTTCACCGACAATGTCAACGTCTACGGCGTGCGCGACTACGTCGACCGGATCGAGGCGTTCCTGCTGCCGCGCCGTGACTCGCTCGGGGTCGAATCGGTCTATTCCTTCTTCATCGACAACTACGCCGGCGTGAACCTGATCTTCCCGCGCGGCGAGTCGATCGACTTCGCTCGCTACCGCGAGCTGCGCGACTACTTGCGCGACAACCTGCCCGAGATCGCCGGCGCCGAGTATCGCTTCGGCGGCGAAGAACAGGGCGGACAGGGAACGAAGACGCTCTCGGTGACGCTCTTCGGTGAGGATACCGAGCTGCTCGAGGAGTATGCCGCAGAAGTCGCCCGCCGCCTGTCGCACTTGTCGGAGTTGCACGACATCCGCACCGACGCGGAAGAGGGACGCGATGAGGTGCGCGTGATCCTCGACCGGCGCCTTGCCGCCCGCTTCGGCGTCGACTCCCAGTCCCTGGCGCAGATCCTCGGTCTCACCTTCCGGGGCGTGCCGCTGCGCGAGTTCCAGGGTCCCGAGCGCGAAATCGAGATGGGGATCATTCTCGAACCCTCCGACCGCCGCAACATCGAGAACCTGGAACAGCTCCCGATCACCTATCGCGAGACGCGGCCGGTGCGGCTCGGGCAGGTGGCCCGCTTCGAGATCGGCAAGGGCGCCGAGCGCATTCATCGGGAACAACAGAAGACCGCCTTGACCGTGCGCGGCAGCTACGAAGGGGAGAATTTCAGCGCCCTGCAGCGGCAGGTGACCCAGCTCATGGACGCGCTCGAGATGCCACCCGGCTATCGTTGGTCCTACGGACGGCAGATCCGTGAGTCGGAGGCGGAGCAAGGCGACATGCTGGTCAATATCCTGCTGGCGCTCGCTTGTGTCTATCTGCTGATGGCGGCCTTGTTCGAGTCGTTCCTGCACCCGCTCGTCATCATGCTCTGCATTCCCTTCGCCGCCCTAGGCGTGGTCTGGACCCTGATGGTGTCGGACACCCCATTCAATCTCTTCGCGATGATCGGGATCGTGATCCTGATCGGGATCGTCGTGAACAACGGCATCGTGCTGACGGATCACATCAACGGGCTGCGCCGGCGCGGCTACAACCGCGAGCGGGCGATTCTGGAAGGCTGCCGAGACCGCTTCCGCCCGATCCTGATGACCGCGGCGACGACGATCCTCGGCTTGACGCCGCTGGCTCTCGGCCGAGCCGATATTACCGGTGGGTACTACTATCCGCTCGCGCGGGCGGTGATGGGAGGCTTGGCGACGAGCACGTTCCTGACGCTGGTCGTTCTGCCGACCTTCTACGTCCTGGCCGAGCGTTCGGTCGCCGCGGTGCGCCGGACCTTCGCCTGGGGCCTCGGCCGGGGACCGCTTCCGTGGCGGGCAACAGCGCCCCCGACGCACCTAGTCGATCAGCAATAGCCTCCCGCCCGTACTCTCTCGCCCGTCACTGAGCCGCAGATGGTAGACCCCCGGCTCCAGGCGGCCGCCAGCGGTGCGATCCGGTTCCCAGACGAGCTGCTGGCGACCGGCTTCCCAGCGGCGATCGGCCACGCAGGCGCGGTGGCGGCCCGCGGCGTCGAAGAGATCGATCCGTGCGCGTCCCGCGCGCGGCGTCTCGAAGGCGATCGTCGCGGCCCCGGCGACGATCGCGGGTCGCACGACCAGTTGCCGCGCGGCCAGATCGGGCGGTGCGGCATCGATGCCCGCCGCGGTGACGAAGCGGCAGAGCTGCACTTCGCGCGCGCGAGCGATTTCTTCGATCCAGGCGAAGACGGCCCGCCCTTGCGGATCGAGCGTGATCGCATTCTGCTGGCCAACATGCCCGCCGAGCGAGTCACTGCGATCGACGTGTTCCTCGCCCGCAAAGGTGAAGTAGTAGGCGGCCTCGCCCACATACTGCTGCTCGGCGTCGTGAAAGACCTGGTACCAATGCGCGTGCGCCACGTTGTCGGCATCGACGGTCAGCGCCGGCGTCTGCGGCCAGTTGTACTCCTCGATCTCGACCGTCACCCGTTCGACCAGGGCCCAGTCGCCACCCGGCAGTTGATGGGCGTACATGAGGTGATTGCAGGGACAGCTCGGCGGGGGGCCGAGGCTGAGGACGTGCTGCAGCAACCCGGGGCCGGCCGCGGCATCCATGTTGACCGCGTAGGAGGCGCCGGGGACCTCGCCGACGCTGCTCCAGGCCGCGCCGTCGAAGTCGCTGTACTTGAGCCGGATCATCTCATCGTAGTAGTAGACGCGCACGCCGGCTTGATCGCCGATCATGACCGGACTCACCTGCGGGTGCGCGTTGCCCTGGATCGGGATCGTGATGTCCACGCGCTGCGGTGTTTGCCAGACGCCCTCCAGACAATGGCTGAACCAGACCTCTGCGTTGCCTTGCTCCCAGGCGAGGTAAGCTTCGGACAGCGCGCCGGGCGCAGCCGGTGCGAGGTCGAGATTGTTGCACTGCGTGCCGGCGTTGTTGGAGATCACCTGGGGCGCCCCCCAGGTTTCGCCGTCGCCGAAGCGAAGGACGATCGTGTCGGTGTCGGCGTAGGCGAAGATGAAGCCGTCATCGAGCGCGCAGGCGACCGGATGCCGCCCGGGACCGTACTCCTGCGCTGGCTGAAGATCACCGGCGAGCAGGCGCGAGTGGATGCTGGCCCCGGCAGCCTCCTGCCAGACGACGAGGGCGGCGCCATCCGCACGGACGGCCACGGCCGGCATACCCGCCATCTCCGGAGACGCAGACATGTTGTATGTGGCGTACCCTCCAGCCTCGGCGGCAGTTACCAGCGTAGTAAGCGCAAGCAGTAGGATCCCAAGACGGGGGCCAACGACGAAGCGCATGACGCACCTCCTTACTGCCCCTATTATAGCGCCCGCGATCGCCGCTCCCAAGATGCGATCGCCGCGCCCGGGGCCGTATGCCGGCGGTCGCGGCCCCCGAGCCCGGAGCTGCTGACACCAGCGACGGAGGAGCACCGATGCCAAGGAACATTGAGCTCAAGGCCCGGATTCAAGCCACTGCCGCCGTGCATGCCACGGCGGCCGAGATCAGCCAGGCACCGGCCGAAGTGCTCGAACAGACCGACACGTTCTTCCCCGTCCCACAGGGACGCCTGAAGCTGCGTGAGATACCCGACCAGCCGGGAGAATTGATCTTCTACGAGCGCCAGGACATGCCGGGCCCATGCGCTTCGAGCTACCGCATCTACCGCAGCGACGCCCCGCGCGAACTGCGCGACATCTTGGCCGGGTCGCTGGGCGTGCGGGGAATCGTACGCAAGACGCGCCACCTCTACCGAACCGAGGGGCTGCGCATCCATATCGACGACGTCGAGGGGCTCGGGACCTACTTCGAAATCGAGATCCTGCTCGGTCCGGGCGAGGAGGCGGCCGAAGCGCAAGAGCGCGCCGATGCGCTCGCCGCCCGCTTCGACATCGCCAGCGACGACCTCGTCGACGTAGCCTACATCGACCTGCTGGAAGAGGCGGCCGGAGGCGGCCTGCCGGAATCGGGGTCGGTCTCCTCGTGATGGCTGCACCATGACGGTCATTGCCCTGCACGACCGCGCGCGCTTGCGGAAATTCCTTGCCCGCGACCGCATCCTGCACGCCTACGCCTTGGGCGATCTCGACGACTTCTTCTGGCCGCGCACGGTCTGGTACGGAGGAATCGATGGCGAGCGCCTGAGAGAGGTTGCCTTTCTCTATCTGGGTCTGCAACCGCCGACACTGCTGGCGCACACCTCCAGCACGACGACGGCGATGCAGGCCTTCCTCGCCGCGCTCGCACCGTTTCTGCCGCCGGTCTTCCATGCGCACTTGAGCCCAGGCCTGGCGGCGGCGCTGGTCCCGACCCACACGGGGCAGGGCCACGGTCTCTACCGGCGACTCGCCCTGCGCGAACCCAAGCGGGCTCACGCCGCCCTGCTGCAGCCGCCGCGCTGTTGCCGCGGGTCGTCCGCTTGCCACGTCGCCCGCCTGGATCGATCGCACGGCGCAGCTCTCGAGGAGCTGTACGCCGTCAGCTACCGGGAGAACTGGTTCGATCCGCGCATGCTGGAAACCGGGTACTACTTCGGCGCATGGGACGCTCAGCGGCTGGTCAGCGTGGCCGGAATCCACGTGCTCGCCCCCGCCGAGCGCGTCGCCGCCCTCGGCAATGTCACGACCCATCCCGACTACCGCGGCCGGGGACTGGCGACGTATACCTGTGCCCACCTTTGCGTTGCACTCGAGCGCGTGGCCGATGCGATCGCCGCCAATGTGCGTGCCGACAATGCCCCGGCGCTCGCCTGCTACCGGCGCCTCGGGTTTGCGGAGGCCGTGACGTACGAGGAATGGACCTTCCGCCACCAAACCGCACCGCCCCCGGCCTAGAGGCTTGTGGGACTGCATCGTCCGGCCGACCCAGCCTAACGCCTTCTGTCAGTATGAGATTCGTGACCGAGCCCCTCGGCCGGCCACGAGTGAGCGCCAGCCGCTTTGCCCCGGCCTCGCGCAGGATCGGTCCGCCCCCTCCCCCGGCCGCTTCCCACAGGTGCAACTTGAATCCCAAGAACAGATTGCACGCTTCAATCGGACGGGTTCGACCCACAACCTGATCCCCCACCCCGGCCGGCCCCGATCGGTGCTATCATTCAGTAGGTGAAGCTCGCCTGTGGGAGGTTTGTGGTGCGTGTCCCCTCGATCCAGCCCGTGAAGGCCCCGTCTCTCTGCCTGTGTACCGTCCGGTGGCGTTCGGCCTGGCTGGCTTGTCTGCTGGGCAGCCTCTTGCTCGGGATGGCACCGGCCGAGGCGGACACACTCCTCGTCCAGCCCGACGGCCTGGGACCCTACGCCACGCTGCAGGACGCGGTCGACGCGGCGATGGACGGGGATCAGATCCTCCTCGCCAGCGGCCTCTACCTGGGCCCCGGCAACCGCAATGTCGACATCAGCGGTCTGGCGGTGACGATCCGCTCCGCGAGCGGCATGGCCGCCGACTGTGTGATCGACTGCGCCGGATCCGCTGTCGATCCGGCGCGCGCGTTTCACTGCGCGGGCGGCGCGGGCACGGCACTTACCCTCCGCGATTTGACATTGCGCGGCGGTTACGTGCCGCATGAATCCGCCTGGCTTCAAGGGGCGGGGGGCGCACTGCTGATCGACGAGGCACGGGTCTCGATCGAGGGTTGTCACTTCACCGAGAACGAGGCGGCAACGGGCGGCGCTGTGCACTTGAACGCCGGCGCCGAACTGGAGCTGCTCGATTGCCGCTTCGCGATCAACGGCGCCGAGCTCGAAGGCGGCGCCCTCGCCTGCTGGCAGAACAGCCGGGCGACGATTGCAGCGACGACGTTCAGCCAGAACGTCGCCGGTTTCCGCGGTGGGGCGATTGCCTGCAACGACGAGAGCGAAGTCTCGCTCGCGGCGGTTCTCGCCGTTGGCAATGGCGCCCAGAGCGGCGGCGCACTCTATGCTTGTGGTCATAGCGGAGTGGCGCTCACTGGCTGCACGCTTCTCGACAATGCGGGCGCGCTGGGTGCCTGCGTGCATGGGTCCTGCTATGCCCAGATCCTGATCGACACCTCGATCCTCGCCTTCTCCGCATCGGGGTGGGCGGTGCAGTGCGTCCTCGATGCCGAGGTGAACGTCTCCTGCAGCGACATCTATGGCAATCCGGAAGGAGACTGGACCGGATGTGTCGCCGAGCATGCGGGCATCGCGGGCAATCTGTGCGCCGACCCGCTCTTCTGCGACCGACCGGCGGGCGATTTCACGCTTGATGGCGACTCTCCCTGTGGACCCACGGCGAACCCGACCTGCGGCCTGATCGGCGCGTTCGGCGTCGGTTGCGGCGCCTCGCCGGCAGAGGCGACGAGCTGGGGCCGGGTGAAGTGGGAGTTCTTCCGGTAGTCCTCCTTTGACGCAGATTCCTGGCGCCGGAAGAACGTGCGCACGAACGGGAAGCTGCGACATTTATTCAAAGGAGGAGACCGATGAGACGGCCGAAGAGACTCCTTGATCCCGAGCCCGGCGCGCGGGCGACTGCCTCCGCTGCTCGGCCCCTTGCCCGCCTGCACCGCCGGCGCTGCGTGCCAGTGATGCTGATTGCGCTCGCCGCCGGCGTCTCGATCGCGGCCGCCGCGCGGGCCGACCACCAGGTTTCGCGCGATCCGACCGGCGCGCCGCCGACCCACTACTCCGCCTTCCAGCGCGCACTGCCGCCCAGTGCGCCCCTCGATCTCAACCCACTCGCGCGAGGGGATCGCCGTGGCATGCGCCCCGGTGGCCGCGTTCTCTTGCTCGTCAACAACACGCTCTACGCTTCCATCGCCACGGAGATCAACCGCCTGTGGCTTGACCTCGAGACGGCCGGCTACGCGGTTGCGCTGACGACGACGTCGGGCGGCACACCCGCCAGCCTGCGCGCCTATCTGCAGAGCGAGTATGGTGGCGCCGGGCTCGCCGGTGCCCTCCTGATCGGCGACCTCCCCGTGCCCTGGTACGAAATCGACTTCGATTTCGACGGCGCCGACGCGGACACGCTCGACGACGAGTATGCCGATTTCCCCTGCGACCTCTTCTACATGGACCTGGACGGAAGCTGGCAGGATCTGCAGACGAGCGCACCGTTCCAGTACGGAGTCTACGACAGCCACACCGATGGCGGCGGCGATCGCTTGCCCGAGATCTGGGTCGGGCGTCTGACCGCCTCGCCCCTCACGCTGAGCGGTGAAAGCGAGGCAACGCTTGTCGCGAACTACCTCGACAAGGACCATGCGCTGCGCAGCGGGCCCCTCTGCCCGGTCGAGCGCGCGCTGGTCTATGTCGACGACGACTGGTACGACGTCGCCGACTCGGTCGATCTCAACGTTGCGCAAGCCTATGCCGCGCGCGTACTCGTCAAGGACAAGGCGACGACCTGCCGCAACGACTACCGGGACCTGCGCCTGGCCGCCGGCTATGAGTTCATGCAGGTCATGCTGCACTCGAACTGGACCGAGCACTTCTTCAAAGTCGACGACGCGTGGGAAATGGACGGCGGCAGCCTGGCGACCGTCACCAACCACGACGTCGAGAACGCCGACCCGGTGGCGCTCTTCTACAACCTCTATACCTGCTCGGGCTGCCGCTACGTCGAAAGCGACTACATCGGCGCCTGGTACCTGTTCGTTCCGAACCACGGTCTCGGCGCCGTCGGCACGACGAAGATTGGCGGGATGTGGGACTACGAGACGTTCTACGCGCACCTCGGCCAGGGGCTGAGCCTCGGTGCCGCCTTCCAGCAATGGCTCGCCGCGCAGGCGCCGTACGACGCCGACGCAATCCGCTGGTACTACGGCATGACCCTCCTCGGGGACGGCGCGCTGGCGCTGCGCCCCCAGGTGCTGGCCCACGCGCCCGCCCGGCTGGTGCCCGCCGCCCCTCCGCAGACGGCGGTGACCGTCACCTGCGACCGTGACATGCTCGCGGGCGACGCCCACGCCAGCAGCTTCCCCGTCCGCGGATCCGTGTCGGGCCGCATGAATGGAAGCTACAGCTACGACAGCGGGACGCGCACCTTCCGTTTCTCGCCGGCGGGATCATTCCTCGCGGGCGAGGTCGTGACTCCGGTCTTCTCGCGTGCGATCGCCTCCGCCGCCAACATCCCCTCCCGCGGGTGCATCTGGAGCTTCACGACCGGGATCGGCAACCCGACCGCGGCCACGTTCCTCGATGGCGGCAACTGCGGGATCATGAATGCGGATCATCTCTGCAGCGGCGACTTCAATGGCGACGGCTATCCCGACCTGGCGGTCGTCGGCTATTCCCCAACTGACTTCTTGAAGGTCGCCCTCAACGCGGGCGATGGGACCTTCCTTAGCCCGACAACGTACACGACCGGCCAGGACCCGCGCTGGGTCGCAGCCGGCGACTTCGATGGCGACGGCGATCTTGACCTCGCCGTTGCGAACACTCTCAGCTCCGCGATCGGGATCTACCGCAATCTCGGCAGCGGCACGTTCACCGGTCCCGTCAACTACGGATCGCCGAATTATCCGGGCGCGCTGATCGCGGGCGACTACGACGCCGACGGCGATCTCGACCTGGCTGTCCTCGGCGGGTCGAGCCAGCAGCACTTCCTGGCGACTTACGCGAACGACGGCAGCGGGGTTTTCGACTATCAACTGCAACAGCTCCCCTGGGGCACCTACAGCTTGCGACTGCAGCAGGCGGCCGACTGGGAGGGTGACGGCGACCTCGACCTGCTCGCGGCCCGGGCGACCGGCTACGGAGAGCCGGGCGACAGCCTCGCGGTCCTCGGCAACGACGGCATGATGCGCTTCACCCTGAGCTGTCTCGCCCCGGTCGCCGATGGCGCCTGCGGAGTCGCCAGCCACGACTTCAACGGCGACGGCTACCGCGATGCGGCCGTGACGTCGGTCTACACCCAGACGCTGACCGTCCTCTGCGGAAACGCCGCGGGGGCGATCGGCTCATCGCAGGCCTACGATCTTGGCGGATCGAACAGCTTCACGATCCGCAGCGGCGACTTCGACGGCGATGGCGACATCGATCTGGCGGCCGGCATTCACTACCCGCTGCCCGGGACGGTCCGCCTGCTCAAGAACGATGGCGCGGGCGGTTTCGCCGATGCGAGCGATGCCGGAAGCTGGGGACCGTACGCGCTGACCGACGCCGATTTCGATCGCGATGGCGACCTCGATCTGGCGCTCGCCTACAACAACGTGCCGCTGCTGACGAACGACGGCAGCGCCGACGTAACGCCCCCCGCGCGCGTCGCCGATCTGAGCGGTTTCTCCTCGCCCGCCCGCAGCAACGCGATGATGTCCTGGACGGCGCCCGGCGATGACGGAAGGCTGGGGCGCGCCTCAACCTACGACCTGCGGTATTCGACGGCGCCCGTGGCGACCGACACGCTCGCCTGGTGGAGCGCGGCACTCGAAGCGGCCGGCGAACCGGACCCCTCCTTCGCGGGCATGTCCGACTCTTGTGCGCTCAGCGGGCTGGATCCCGATGCGACCTACTACCTGATCCTGCGCACGGCCGACGAGGCGCCCAACTGGTCGGGCTACTCCAACGTCTGCACGCTGCCTCCGGCCAGCTCGGACGTAACGCCAGCGGCGCCGGAGGCAGTCCGGCTGGCGCCTCCCTGTCCGGTCCCCTGCCACCTAAGCGCTCAGATCACCTTCGAACTGCCGGCCCCCGCTCCGGCGCGACTGGAGATCTACGATGCAGGGGGGCGGCTCGTGCGTCACATGGTGCCCGCGGGCGTCTCACCCGCGGGGCGGCATGCCTGGCAGTGGGACTTGCGCGACCAAGACGGCCGGATGGTCCCCTCCGGGCTCTTCTTCTGCCGCCTGCGGGTGGGCGAGCAGGAGCGCCACCAGCGGATCCTGGTCACGCGGTAGCAGCCGACTGCAAGTCGGACGAAGTTCAGGATCACGGCCGGCATGCCGATTTCGGGAAGGGAGGGCTGCACAAGAGACATCGCACCGGAGACGGGATGGAAGGCCGCCTCGAACAAGCGCTCAGGATTCAGCGCGACCTCGGCCTGGCGCTCGGCGCAACGAGCGACCTGGGCGCCGCGTTCGGCCATGTGCTCAGCGCCGCGCGCGGGATACCGACGGTTGACTGCGGGGCCGTCTTCACCGTCGTTCCCGATGACGGCGCTGTCGTGCTCGCCGCCCATGACGGCGTCTCGACCGCCTTCGTCTCCTCCCACCGTCACTTCGCGCCGGATTCGACCGAGGCGCAATTGACGCGTCGCGGTCGACCGTACTTCGGCGTGAGTGACGGCCTGCCGGGTGCCTCCGCCGCCGCCCGCCGGGCCGAGGGCATGCGGGCCGTCGCCGTTATCCCCGTGCGCAGCGGACGGGAGGTCGTCGCGGTGCTCGCCCTCGGCTCGCGTGCGGTGGCCCACTTCCCGACGCACACACGGCGGCTGCTCTTGGCGATCGCCGCCAGCATCGGCCCGTTTCTCACGCGCATCGCCACCGAGGCCCGGCTCGAGGCCGAGTTGCGCAGCGCCAAGGAGGCGGCCGAGGAGAGCAACCGCTCCAAGAGCGATTTCCTCGCCAACATGAGCCACGAGATCCGCACCCCGATGAACGTCATCATCGGCATGACGGGCCTCCTGCTGGACATGGACTTGACGACCGAGGCCAAGCAATACCTGAAGATGATCGAAGACTCCGGCGATGCGCTGCTCGCCTTGATCAACGACATTCTCGATCTGTCGCGCATCGAGGCGGGACACCTCTCGCTCGAACCGGAACGTTTCGATCTCGAAGAGCTGCTGGAAGAAGTGACGCAACGAATGGCGCTGGATGCCCATGCCAAGGGCGTGCGTGTCGTCCTGCGCTATGACCCCGCCGCGCCACGCTATGTTACCGGCGATGCCGGACGACTGCGTCAAATCGTGACCAACCTCCTCAGCAACGCGATCAAATTCACGACTGCGGGACACATCTTGGTCAACCTCGAGTGTACGCGCTGCGCCCACGCGCAGGCGCGCTTTCACTTCAGTGTCAGCGATACCGGCGTCGGCATCGCTGCCGAAAAGATCGACACGATTTTCGAGAAGTTCACACAAGCCGACGCCTCGACCACGCGCCGCTACGGCGGCACGGGGCTCGGCCTCGCCATCTGCCGCCAGCTCGTCCAGCTGATGGGGGGTACGATCGGCGCGGAGAGCGAGCCGGAGAGCGGTTCGACCTTCTGGTTCACGGTCAGGCTCCCCTACGACGATGCCGAGACGATCTCGGCCCTGCCGCGCGAGGAGCCGCCCCTGATGCGCGCGCTGCTCTACGAACCACACGAGCTGGAAGGCTGCATGCTCGCGGAGCTGCTCGGCGCGCTCGCCATCGCGACCGACGCCTGTCGCAGTCGGGACGAACTCGCCGCTCGGTCGCGGGCCATGCGCGCGGAAGGAACGAGTTATGACCTCGTTCTCCTCGAAGCGGGAGCCGAAGAAGCGCGCGAGCTCTTGGCCGAGCTTGCGGAGGACGAAGCGACGTTGCCCGAAGCGATCCTCCTGCTCGCGCCGCTTGCATCGACGGCGCCGAGCGGTACGGACGCGACCGCGCCGGTAGCCCCGGCGCAGGCGACTGCGAGCCGCAGGGCAGCGATGACGAGTGAGGAGGAAACGGCAGCGACGGATGAGACGATCCCGCTCCCCGCGGTTGGGTCGCACATCGACCGGCCGTTCCTGCCCTCGCGCCTGCGCGCCGTGCTGACCGAGGCGTTGAGCGCGCGTCGTACCGCCGCCCCGGGGCTGCCAAAGATCCTCATTCCCGACGAAAGCGAGCCCCCTCCCGCCGGGCTCGAACGCGACGACGTCGCCCAGGACAAGCCGGCGGAGCGGCTGCGCGTCTTGCTCGCTGAAGACAACCCCTTCAATCGTCAAATCGCCACGCTGATGCTCGAGCAGCTCGGCTGCCGCGTCGATCTCGCCGCCAATGGCAAGGAAGCGGTCGAGATGCTGCGCGTCTTTCCCTATCACCTCGTGCTGCTCGACTGCGAAATGCCCGTCATGGATGGCTACCAGGCGGCCGAGGCGATTCGCCGTCTGGGCCCGGAGCGAGGCGCCGTGCCGCTGATTGCGCTGACCGCCCGCGCCGCCGGCGACCAGCTCGAGCGCGCGCTCGAGGCTGGGATCGACGACCACATCGCCAAGCCGGCCACCCTCCCTGCCCTGCGCGCGGTGATCACCCGCTGGGCTTCGAGCCCCGGCGCGCGCAAGCAGCAGACCGCAGCGCGGCCCGCACACGACACCCCGGCTTCGAACGCGGCCGACTAGCCCACCAGCGGCCACCAGCGCGGGAAACGGCGGCGCCCGTCGCGGTTTCAGCGCAGGCTTGAATGGCCGTCATCCGAGCAGTACCGTCTACGCATCACGGCCCACCTTTCCCGCTGCGTACCGGATCGGGAATCGCGCAGGATCCAGAGAGCCAACGCGCGGCAGGGGAGACAAACGCCGCGGGGATCGGCGGCCATGGGGAGGCACGATGCAGCTCTTGTCCGCGCTGGCCGGTGGCCTGCTCGGTTTGCTCGCCGGCCTGGCCGTCTGGCTGCTCGCCACACGGCGCTTGCACCGCGAAAACGAACGCCTGCGGATTGAGATCGCCGGCGCCGAGAAAGAACGCGAGGCGACGGCGGAGAAGCTCCGCTGGTCGGAAGAGGCCGAGCAGCGGCTGCGCGAAGCGTTCACCGCGCTTGCCAGCCGGGCCCTGCGTGAGAACTCCGACACGCTCTCCAAACAGGCACAGAACGACCTGAAGCATGTCGTCGAGCCGCTCAAGGAGAATCTGACCACGCTGTCCGAGCACGTGCGCCAGCTCGAGAAGGACCGCAAGGGCGCCTACGACGGGCTGCTGGAGCAGGTCAAGAACCTGGGCGAAACGCACGCGCGCCTCCAGGCGACGACGATCTCGCTGACTCAAGCGCTCCGTTCGCCGACGGTTCGCGGCCGGTGGGGGGAGTTGCAGCTGCGTCGCGTCGTCGAACTGGCCGGCATGACGGCCCATGTCAGCTTCGACGAACAGGCCAGCGGCGACATGGGGCGCCCCGACCTGATCGTCTACCTCCCCAACGGCGGCATCTTGCCGATCGACTCCAAAGTGCCGCTCAACGCCTACCTCTCCGCCATGGAGACGAGCGATCCGGACCAGCGGCGCGACTGGCTCGCGCGCCACGCCAAGGCGTTGCGCGAACGCGTGCGCGAGCTGGGGCAGAAGCAGTACTGGGACCAGTTCCCGGCGGCGCCCGACTTCGTCGTCATGTTCGTCCCGAACGAGGCGTGCCTCGGGGCGGCCTTCGAGAACGACGCTCAGCTGCTCGAAGGAGCGATCCAGAAGCGCGTCCTGATCAGCTCGCCCGTCAACCTGGTCGCGCTCCTGAGAGCGGTCGCCTACGGCTGGCAGCAGCACGAGATCACCGACAATGCGCGTAAGATCGCTGCCGAGGGGACGGAGCTCTATCGGCGGATGGAGCTCTTCGTGCGGCACTTCGCCAAGGTCGGACGGGAACTCAACCAGACCGTCGACACATACAACAAGACGATCGGTTCCTACGAGCGGCGCCTCGCTCCGGCTGCTCGCCGCCTGCGTGAAATGGGGCTTGCCACCGAAGAGATTTCGGCTCCGGCACCGGTCGACGTGAGTGCAACGTTGCCTATAGATTCGGACGCGGCGGAAGCGGATGGTGCACAGGATATTCCGCTGAAGGGGGATGACTCATGAACTATCGACTCCTTGGCCGCAGCGGACTACGTGTCTCCGAGATGGCTCTCGGCACGATGACGTTTGGCGAAGAATGGGGCTGGGGCGCCTCCCTCGCCGAGAGCCGGCGGATGTTCGACCTCTATGCCGCCGCCGGGGGCAACTTCATCGACACGGCCAATCGCTACACCGAAGGGACGAGCGAGCGCTACGTTGGTGAGTTCGTCAAGTCGGACCGCGACCACTTCGTCGTGGCGACGAAATACACGCTCTACATGCGGCGCGACGATCCGAACTTCAGCGGCAACCACCGCAAGAACATGCGCCACGCCGTCGAGGCGAGCTTGCGCCGGCTGGCAACGGATCATCTCGATCTGCTCTGGGTCCATGCCTGGGACTTCCTGACACCGATCGAGGAAGTGATGCGCGGACTCGATGACCTCGTGCGCGCCGGAAAGGTGCTCTATGTGGGTGTCTCCGACACGCCGGCCTGGGTCGTGGCGCGCGCCAACACGATCGCCGAATTGCGCGGCTGGACGCCGTTCAGCGCCCTGCAGATCCGCTACAGCCTGATCGACCGCACGGCGGAGGCCGACCTGCTGCCGATGGCGCGGGCGCTCGATCTCGCCGTCACTCCGTGGAGCGTTCTCGGCGCCGGGGTGCTCAGCGGCAAGTACAACGCCGCCGATCCACCGGCGGTCGGCCGCGCCAAGGAGGGTGCCGCCCGGAGTCAACGCAACCTCGAAATCGCCGCCACCGTCAGCCGGGTCGCGGACGAGATCGGCTGCTCCCCCGCGCAGGTGGCGATCCGCTGGGCCCGGCAGCAGGCGGGGGTCGTGATTCCGATTCTCGGGGCGCGCAACCCCGAGCAACTGGAAGACAACCTCGGCGCACTCGCGGTCCGGCTGAGCGCAGAACAGCTCGATGCGCTCGATCAGGCGACGCGCATCGACCTCGGCTTCCCGCACGATTTCCTTGCACAAGAGACGATCCAGGACCTGATCTACGGCGGGACGCGGGCGCAGATCCTTGACGAGCGCCCGCGCCTGTAGGACATGAACTGATGCCGTTGCTCGCAGTCGACTCCTGGTCGCATTCGCTGGTTGCGCTGGTCACCATTGCGGCCGCTGCCGCGGGCGGCTATCTCCTGCAGGTCATTCTCTTCGCCATTCTCAAGCAGCTCTCCGCTCACACGCAGAATCGCTGGGACGATATTCTCATCGCGCGCCTGCGCCCGCCGATGCGCCTGTTGCTGCCATTGCTCACACTCCTACTCGTCTGGACCTCAGTCCAATTGGGTGGCGGCCTGGCGCGTCTGCTGCGCCACGTCAACAGCCTGCTGCTGATCATGAGTCTGGGGTGGCTGCTGGTGCAAACGACGCGCGGCTTGCGCGATGCCTTCTTGCTGCGCTACGACCTGAACGCCCGCGACAACTTGAAGGCGCGAGCGATCCATACGCAGGTCGATATCCTGGTCAAGATCGTCGTCGCCGTCGTGATCCTGATCACGACCGCCTCGATTCTGATGACCTTCGAACAGGTCCGCCAGGTTGGCGTCAGCCTCTTGGCGTCGGCCGGCATCGCCGGCGTTATCATCGGTTTCGCCGCTCAGAAAACGCTGGGCACGATCTTCGCCGGAATCCAGATCGCCATCACGCAGCCGATTCGGATCGACGACGTCGTGATCGTCGAGGGGGAATGGGGACGGATCGAGGAGATCGCGCTCACCTATGTGGTTGTGCGCATCTGGGATGAGCGCAGACTCGTACTGCCGATCACCTATTTCATCGACAAGCCCTTTCAGAACTGGACCCGTGTCAGCGCCGACATCCTGGGCACAGTCTATCTCTATCTCGACTACCGCGTGCCGTTCGAGGCAGTGCGCGCCAAGCTGCACGAGGTCCTGGAAGCGGCACCCACCTGGGATCGACGCGTCTGGAATCTGCAAGTCGTCGACATGACCGATCGCGTCGTCGTCGTGCGAGCCTTGATGAGCGCGGCCGATGCCTCGCAGGCATGGGAGCTGCGGTGCCTCGTGCGCGAGAAGCTGGTCGCTTGGCTGCAGGAGACGTACCCGGAAATCCTACCGGTCGTGCGCGCGCGCATCGATGGCGCCCCGCCCGGCGCGGCCGCGCCCGATTAGAAGTCCGTCTCCCATTTCAGCACGGCGCCATCCTGCTCGTAGCGGCGGCTGTGCATCTCGAGTCGGAACCCCCCGCCGAGGTAGTACTCGATCACAACCCCAAGATGGCTTTCCCGTTCGAGGTCTTGCTCGTACTTGACCAGCAGGTCCGGGCTCAGGTACTTGCCGACGGTGACCGAGCGCCCGAGCGAATCGCCGCTGGCCGTCTCGTAGCGCAGGACGTCGAGTCCCAGCTGCCCCTCCAGGCGCGCCAGGAGCCGCGCCGCCGCAAACGCCTCGGCCGTCGCCAAGGCGCGCTGCTCGAGTCGCTCGCTCTCTTCCTGATCGAGCCCGCCCGCACCGCGTCCAAAGACGAGAAACGAGAGAATGTCGCTCTCACTCATCGCCGGCTCCGAGGAGAGCGACAGCCGCGGCCGCTCCACCGTGCCGTGGATGTGCACGCGCACCGTGACATCCGCTTGCTGCTTGGAGAGCGTGATGTCGAGTGACGGATTGGGTCGCCGTTCCCCATAGAAAGTCACCGTGCCCTTCTCGACCTCAAGTCGACGTCCCTGGAACTCCATTCCGCCGCGCACGGCGTTGAGCGTGCCCGTCAAGCGAACATCACCCCGGCGCAAGAGCACGTGCAGCGCGCCGCGCAGCTCGACTTCAAGCCCTCGGCCCATGAGCCAGACGCCGGCCGGGATGCGCGCGGTGAGATCAACGCCAAACGCATCGGGCTCGACCGCCTGTCGTTTGCTCCCGGTGCCCTCCGCGGAGAGATCCGCGGCCAGCGAATCCGCCGTACCGCGCTGTTCGCCCGCGGGCGCGGATGCGGGCCGATCACCGCGCGGGATGGCCCGCAGCGTGTCACTCCCGGCCCAGAGCAGCGCCTCGCCGCGCGTCGGGTAGAGCTGTTTCTGCGCCTCCGGGATCACAAGGCGTCCGTTGCGAATCGTGATCTCGCCGTCGACCCGCGGCGCGGTCAGGGTGCCCTGCAGTGCGAGAGCGCCCCCTGCGGTCGCGCGTGTGCCGCCGCGCAAGCCGAACTGGACCTCCTGCAACTCCAGGTGCCCGTCAAGTGAAGGATCCTCGAGCGCGCCTGCGGCCCGCAGGTCGAGATCGAGCTTGCCGCCCAGGCGATCGACACGAGGGACGAGCGGGGTCAGGTCGGCCAGCGGAAAGCCCTGCGCGCCCAGCTGCACGTCGAGGCGATCCAGCGTGGCGTCGCCCGCCGTCGCGGCCGCATCGCCGCTTGTGTCGCGCGTGGCCGCCGAAGAGAGCTCGAGCGTGCCGTTGAAGATGCGCCGCCCCGCCTTCTGCGCCGAGACCTCGAGCGCCCACCCCGGCGCGGGAGCTGCCGGGACTGCTTCTGCCACGAACAGCGACTCGAAGCGCGCCGGCCAGCGTTCACCGCTCTCGGGCGCGGCCTCCGCGGAATCGCGGGCGGCGGTGGGTGGCCATTGTCCGGCCGCCCGGGCGTCGATCTGATAATCGCGCAGCTCCGCATACTCCGAGAATACGACCTCGCTCGCCAGACGGAGCGCAGGGGCCGACGGTGAGCCCGAAAGGACCGCCCGTGCATTGAGCCGCGGAGCGCGCGGCTGGCCGGCGCGATCGAGATAGCCTGGTGCCGCGAGCGGCGACGCGGCAACCGCCGGCAACGGAAGGTCGCGGAGCTCGGCGTGCAGGCGCAGGGGCGTTGGCAGTGGCTCGAGGGTCAGGCGATCCAACCGCACCCGCTGCGGGTAGCGTCCCTCGATGCGCACGAGCGGGCGCGGTTCATCCCCCAGACGGAGCGACCCGCGCAGTCCGTCGCGCGCCTGATGCACCGACACCTCGGCGTCCAGCTCTGCCGCGGAGGCAACCTGCAACCCGCGGGCGCGAACGGTGAGGCCAAGACTGTCGCGGCCATGTGCCGCGAACGCAAGCTGCAGCCGCTGGGGCCAGAGGCCGGGCGGGATCGGCACGCCGGCGATCGGCGTGGGCCATTCCAATTCGGCCCGCAGATCGATGTCCGCGCCCGTCGAATCGAGCGCCGCGCTCCCGTGCACGCTTCCGAGACTGCCCTCGAGCTCGAGGTCGCGCAGCGTGAGCGCCCCCGGCGCCGGGCCCAGCTGCAGGTGGACCGGCTGGCGTGCCTCCAGGTGCGCGTCGGCCAGGCCGATGGAGAGCGAGTCGAGCGCGATCGTCGTTCCGGCCGGGCCGAGAGCGACGTCGCCTGCCGCCTCCAGGCGGCCGGGACCGCGGTGCGCCGTGACGCGGCCGCGCAGGCTGGCTCCCCCCCCGGCGCGCGTCTGCCCGCTGGCCGACTCCCCCGCGGCCGCACTCGCGTAGCGCAATGCCACCTGCCCGCTGTCGATGCCGCTCCCCCGTCCGGTGACACCCCGCGGCAAGTCCAGTGCGACCGCGAGCGCACCCTCCGGCTCGAGCGCGAGCCGACCGTCGAAGCGCGGGATCGAGAGCCTGCGGGAACGCACGCTGCCGCCCAGCGTGCCGCGCGCGGCGGGCGCGGCCATCGTCCCCCCGAATTGCGCCATCAGCTGGAGGGTCGCATCGAGCGAATCGCCCCACGTCGGTTGCAGGCGACGCAGCCATTCCCCGCCGGTGAAGTCGACCTGCAACGAACCGCTGAGCGCCGTGTCGCGCACCGCGCCGGCGGCAGTGAGACACAGATCGAGAAGCTCGACCTGCAGCGTCTCGAGCTGGAGTCGCTGCGGCGCCCCGCGTGCCCGTACACGACCGGCAGCAAGCCATGGCGCGGCGCTCAGCTCGAGGCCCGCCGTCCATTCAGCCTCGCTGTCCGCCTGGCGGAAGTAGGCGGCGCCCGCCGCTCCTTCCCAGTCTTCGATCTCCGCCGCGGGGAGCGTGCCCGCCAGCAGCTCGGCCGGGCGCGGAAAGGTGAGATCGGCGGTCACCTGCGTCCCCTCGTCCCCGAACCGCGCCGCGGCTTCGATCTCTCCCCAGGGGCCCGCGAGCGCGAAGGCTTCGAGAGTGGCGCGTGACCGGACGGGATCGATGATCAACTGGCCGCGCGCCGCCGCGAGCTCGGCGGCGGACGGTAGATCGATGTGCGTCGTACCCCCCAATCTTGCCCAATCGGGGACAGCCGTGCCCGAATCTCCGGACGACGTCCGGGGCCGATAGGACCAGCGCGGCAAGCGTACGGCGAGCGAATCGCCCATGGCCAGTGCGCCCGAGCCGTGCAAGGCAACATCGGGCGTGGCGGCGTGCAGCCCAAAGCGCAGCGGCGTGGCCGGCGTCAGGCGGCCGGCGACCCGCACCGCGACACGCTCGAGCTCGAGCCCGCCGAAGCGTGCCCCGCCCGACAATCCGGCCTCGAGCTGTGGCGACTCCAGCGTGCCGCGCAGGTCCGCCGCCAGGTCGAGCGCGAGGCTCTCAGGCAGCGCCGCTTGCGACGCGAAGGGCGCCAACCACTGCGTTCCCCGCACGGCCAGGGTGAGCGAGCCGGCTTGCTGGCCGCGGCGCTGATTCCAGCGCGCGCGCAATTCGAGGTCCGCCAGCGCCACGTCGACACTGTCCGCGGCCAGCTCGCCGGGTGCGAAGCGCACGACCGCATATCCGCGGTGCATCCAGTCTCCCGGCTCGACATCGATGCGCACCGCGCCCACCCACTGCGGCTGCCAGGCGACCTGACCGGTGAAGCGCAGGGCGAAGCGGTCGAGGCGCGGAGCAGCCGCAAACACCCCCCCGACCAACGGCACCTCCGCCAACCGCGCCAACGCGTCGCTGCGCAGGAGGCCGGCGCCGCGCAGCCCGGCCAGGCCGTGCGGCGTACGCTGCCACCGGCCCCGCCAGCGCAGCGCCAGGGGCGGCGCTGGCGCCTGGGGGCGCAATGCGGCTGTCAGTCGCAGCGAATCGCCAGCGCCTCCGTGACCGGAGACGACAAAGGGCCAGTCCCGCCCCAGGCGTCCGGCGAGCTCGACCGCAAACTGCTCCTGAGCGCCAAGCGCGATGCGAACCGCGCCGCGGCTGACCGTCACGCTGTCGTCCGGCAGGGCCAGGCGTAGGGTCTCGATCGCCACGCTCGGGTCGTGCGCTTGCCGGGCCTCGATCCGTGCCACCAGCACGAGCTGCCCAACGCGTCGCGTCGGGCCGAGCCGCATCCTCGGCGCCTGAATCTCGAGCGAGTCGATCGCCAGCGACGGAACCCCGGGTAGGGGGCCGGCTGCGAACCAGGGCCACTCGCCGGCGGCCTGCGCTGTGTCCCCCGCTGCAGCTGCCGCCCTCCCGTGCGACGCTCCGGCGGAGTCCCACTGCGCGCGCAGGCGCGGCAGATCGAGCGACAAACCACTGAGGCGCAAGACGGGTAACCGCAGATCGCGGGCGAGCAGAGCGGCCCAGGCGACCTCGAGTTCGAACCGCTCGCAGGCGACCAGCGTCTCGCCGTCGGCCGTCCAGCTCAGACCGCGCAGTTCGAGTCGGCCGGCGCGCGGCCATGCGTGCGACGCCACGCTCAGCTCTCCCGGCAGGTGGACGTTCGCACGCGGGATCGCCTCGGCCAGCAATGCCTCGCGCACTGGAGCGAATTGAAGGGCTACGAACCCGCCCAGCAGCAGCACGAGCAGCGACCCCACCAAGACGGTGATCATCGTCGTCAGCGCCCGCGCGATCGCGCCGCGGCGCACACCGCGGCCGGCGGTCGGCCCTTGTTTGCGCTCAGCGTGCCGCATGCCTAGTAGTCCTGCCCGATCGAGATGTGAAACACATACTCGGCGTCACCGTCGCGCCGGTGTGTGATGAGCCGCGCCAGATCTCCGCGCACCGGTCCGATCGGAGTTCGCACGAGCAATCCGACCCCCGGCGCGACGGCGAGGTCGAACGGTTCGATCGCTGTCCGCCGGCGCCAGACTTCACCCGCGTCGCAGAAGAGCGCGCCGGCGAAGCGCCAGAAGAGCGGTAGACGCAGCTCGGCCGACAGCTCGAGCTTGGCGATCCCGCCCACCGGCTTGTCGTCGGAATCGCGGGGCCCCATCCTCCGGCGCGGATAGCCGCGCATCGAGCTCGGCCCACCCCCGTAGAAGCGCTTGTTCGCCAGCAGCTGCGTCGCGCGCGCCGCCGGCAGCGCGTACCCCACGCGCAGTCGCGCCGCGCCGACCACATCGCCCGTGAGCGGCAGAAAGCCGATCCACTCCGGCTCGAAGCGCAGGTAGTGCCGCCGCGGCTCGAACCCGGGCAGACCGCTCTCCGCCACGAACTGGAGGAAGGCGCCGCGGGTCGGATAGAGACGGTCGTTGAGACCGTGGAACGCCCAAACGAGCTGCCCGGTGAGCAGATTGGGACCGGGATCGGGCGAAGAAGCGGTTGAATCGGTCCGCGTGACGAGGTCGAAAACGGCGAGCTCCAGCGACGGGCGCAGACTGGCGTTCAGCGAATAGAGGTACACGGCGGCGAGTCCGATCCCGACGCTCGTCAGGCGATAGCTTTCCTCCTCCTCGCGCCGAGCGCGCAACGCAATCGAGCCGCGCGTGCGCGAGTGGAAGAGCACCGGCTTCCAGGCGCGCACGTCCGCCCCCTGAGCGTAGCGGGAGCCGCTCAGCTCGATCCCGAAGCCGCGCCCGCCTCCGAAGAGGTTGCGATGCCGCCAGTCGGCGCTCAGTCGCAGCTGATCGACGGTCCAGTATCCGACCCCCAGATCGAGACTCTGCGGTGTCCGCAGCGCCAGGTCCGCGACGACGTCGAGCCGATCGCCGCCGGCGGCTTCGGTGCCGAGGCGGATTTGACGAAACAGGTCGAGCAGCCGCAGCGCCTCTTGAGCCCGCTCGAGCCGTTCGGGCGTGTAGCGGGTGCCCGCCGGAATGTCGATTGTTCGCTGCACGGTCTCGTGCAGATCCGGCGGCACGCCCTGCAGGCGGGTTTCGCCGAACAGATAGCGTTCCCCGGCGTCGACGAGGAAGCGGATGTGCGCCTGATCCGAAGCCGGGCGTTCGATGCGCGTGCTCACCGCGGCGCGCGCATAGCCCGCTTCCTGGAGAGCGCGCAGCAGCTCACGCACCCGGCGTTCGATGCGCCGGTCGGAGAAGACCTCGCCCTCCTCCAGCTCGAGGATCTCGGCGGCACGCGGCTCGACCTCCGGCGGCAGCGCTTCGACGCGTTGCTCGCGGAGGCGCACGGCCGGGCCGGGATCGATCGCAATGACGACTTCTACGGCCCGCTCGCCAACGCGCGGAACGAGCTCCGCCGTGACACGAGCTTGGGGATATCCGTTACGAGCCAAGAAGAGCCGCGCGCGGTCGAGATCGGCTTCCAGCCGCTCGGTCGAGAAGTGCGCCGTCTTTGTCCAGAGGATCTTGTTCTCCCCGGCGAGCGCCAACCCTTGAGCCAAGCGCTCGCGCAGATCCGAGGCGATCCCGCGCACGGTGAAACGCGTGACATTCCAACCACGGTAGGCTCCCGGATCGATGGTCGTCGCGCGGCTGGCCGCGCCCGCAAGCAGACAGGCGAGGACAAAGAGGGGCACCCACGAGCAGACACGCCTCCTCGGCTCTGGTGCGCCGTGACGCCATGGCGCGGTCTGCCTCGCTCTATTCTCGAGCACACGTGTTCCTTGCATGCGGGTCAGCGCCGGATTTCGATTCGGCCGATTGTACGCGCCCCGACGATTGAAGTCAGCCCACCGCCCCGTCCACCGGCGAGCGCGCCAACCCCCGTGCGATCTCCAGCCGGATGCCGGTCCTGCCCCGATGGTGACCGACGCCCAAGCGGTTAGGCTGGACCCAACTGGTGCAGGACCTCTTGCGCCACCAATGGCTCTGGACCGCGATCGTAGCGGATGCCACCGCCCAAGTCCTAAAGGCGATCTTCGCCCTGATTGGCATGTATGACGCGGGCGGCGTGCGTCGGGCAACCGGACACCAGGCGGTCGTGCGCAACGAGCCTATCGAGGAGCTGCGCGAAGTGCTGGGCGAGGGCTTCAATCCCGAGGCGCTGAGAATCGTGCTCGGACACAGCTACACACAGGTCTTCGCCGGACTCCTGCTCGGCATCGCCGTGGCTCTCGTCTCCTTCGGGGTTTGGCCCGCCTGACGGCTGGGGCTTAGACCCAGGCCCCGCTCGGGGCAGGCATGGTTGCCGACGGGGCGTCCTTGGCCAATGGTCACCAGCACGCGCCGGCCAGCGTGCGGGGGCCGGCCCGGCGTCTGGGCTGGCCCGGCGCCTGAGCCACCCGGCGCCAGGATCAGACAACAGCGGGAGTGAAGCGATGCAGATCATGCTCAGTGACCTCGCCTTGGTCGTGATTGCCCTGGCGATGATGATCGTCGGCTATCAGGCGTTGCGTATCAGCCACCGGCTCCAGACGACCCTCGAGCGCGTCGATCGCGCTGTCGATCAGCTCAACCTGATGGCGCCCCGTGCGCACCAGGTGCTGGAGAAGCTGGATCGGGAGATGGCCGCCATCGAATCGATCACACTCAAGGCGGATCGGGTGGCGGATCGCGTGGACGCAGTGAGCGAGGAACTGCAGCAGAGTGCGACCGAGCTAGTCGGCCAGGTGCACCACGTGACGCATGGCCTGCGTCATGTGCAGGCGGCGATGACTGGCGCCAGGGTCGGGCTGCAAGTCCTGCGTGACCGCCGGAGTGCCGATGGATGAGATGCACCCCGGGCCGCCGGCCTCCGTCTGAATTCGGAGGGCGGCGCCAGCAGCGACCCAACGCGATTGGGTTGCCGGCGCATCCTGCGGCGAGTCCAAACACCCAGGGTGAGCGATCTCGATAGAACGACGTCGATGCACATCCCGGAGAGGAGGAACGAATCGTGTCAGAGAGCAACAATAGCAGCAGTACACTACTGGCCTTCTTGTTGGGTGCGACCGCCGGCGGCATTGCCGCCCTGCTCTTGGCGCCCGCCAGCGGGGAAGAGACGCGACGCAAGCTGAAGGAGAAATCCTCGGAGCTCTACGAGCAGGGCAGCGAACAGGCGACGCGGGCCAAGGACGTCGTCTCCGGCAAGGCGCAGGAGGCGAGCACCGCGGCGCGCGAGCGTGCGCGCCAGGTCAGCGACTCGGCCCGCACGCAGGTGACGGCCGTCAAGGATGCGGTCGCCGAAGGGAAGAAGGCCTACCAGCGCGAGGTCCAAGAGAGCTAGCGCGTCTGCCGCGCCTTGCAGTGTCCGACCAGCCGTGGCGCACGGCGGTGCACATCCACGGTGACGGGCATAGTCCCCAACGGGCAGCAGTTGGCTTTCGGACCGTATCAGTCCATCCGCCACGGCACAGACAGTGCCGTCCTCGCTCGGCGACTGGGTTCCAGATGAGGAGCACCGGCGATAGCGGCCACTCATCGCCCGCCCCCCGTCCGTTTTGCAGGCACCGACGTCCGCGTTGCCCGCTCGCGGACGATCATGAAGCGCAGCGCCCACAAGACGAGCAAGTTGAATAGGAGTTCACCCAAGCCGAGCCACTCGACCCGGTAAAAGACAAAGACCTGGGTCAAGAAAAGGGCGACCAGAATCGAACGCTGAAACATACTCAGCGCGCGCAAGCGATCGCGAAAGACGAGCACGACGCCCCAGGCGACAAAGACTCCGGAAAGGAGACTGAAGGCGAGCTGCAGCCAATGCACGAGATCGAAGTGCCCGGCGTCGGTCGGCAGCGAGCTGGCGATCGGCACGGTCAGCCAGCGCTCGTGGGCCGGTGGCAACAAGTGTGTCAGGGCGAGCAAGCGTCCGAGCTTGAGCAGAAGCTGCACGACGAAGAAGGCGATCAGCGCGCGCCCGAACCAGAACGTTCCGGTGATGCGCTGATAGCCGGAGACCAAGCGTTGTCCGAGCTGCGCCCATCGGCCGGGCGGAGCCTCAGGCACGAGCGTCGCATCATCGAGGATCCCCCGGAGTCCCCTGACGAGCGCCGAGCTTCCGCCCGCGCGCTCTAGATAGTGCAGCGCACGCGTGCGCTCCTGGCGGTCGAGATCTCCCATCGCGATTTCGAGCACGTCCTGTATCGCGTTGGCTACATACTCGGGGCGGCGCGCAGTGCGCTCTCGATGCAGTGAGCGAATGGCCAAGTAGAGCATGATGAGCGCGACGTAGATCAGGGACACGGCCGGCTGATAGAAGTAGTCATGGTCCTGCGTCACGAACTTGCCGACCTCATCGATGAAGGCGCCAAAGCCGGCGCCGCCCAGGATCGCCACGAGCCACTGCGGACGGCGGCCGACGAACGAGATGGCGACGACGAGCGCCGCCAACATCAGCAATCCGCCCCAGAGCACATGGGCGATGTGCAGTCCCGCCCCGCCCAGTTGCGGATAGCCGGTCAGGACGAGGAAGAAGCGAATCAGGATGACCGTCGTGACCGCCGCAACGAGCATCAGGTCGAGGTAGCGCCCGGCGGCGAAATCGCGCAAGAATCTGAGATGGCTCACGGGCATGACTCCCGGTTAGGAACTGCGGCTCCACGATCCATGCTCGACGCATTCGAATCAAGGGCCTCTTGCTTGCACGCCATGCGGACGCCGGGTAGGATCGGGAGCCTATGATACCATCTTCTCCGGGAAGCCCGACGCGCCGGTCGCGTCGCAGCCCGCGCCACCGGCGCCCGCGCCGGCGAATCCGCCCCTATTGGGAGCACTGGCCGCGCGAAGAGCTCCTCGATCTGCGGCTTTCGAATCTCGAACTCAGAATCGAGGGCACTGAGCTCGCCGACCGCATCGCGCAGATTCACGCCGAGCTCGATGCCCGCGATCTGCGCTTTCGCCCCTATTTCTGGCTTTCGGACGACTGGTTCACACCGGCCGGGATGACCGGCACGGCGATCCCGTTCTACCTGGCCCATCCTCGGCTGATCCGGCTCGAGCGCAGCCAGATTGGTGAAGCGGAGGGGTCCTCTCATGCTTGGTGCATGAAGCTGCTTCGCCACGAGACAGGGCATGCCTTGGACCACGCCTACCAACTCACCCGACGCCGGCAGCGGCAGCGGCTGTTCGGACGCTCGTCGGTCAGCTATCCGCGCTTCTACCGCCCGAATCCGTACAGCCGCCAGCATGTTCAGCATCTCGAGTACTGGTACGCTCAGAGCCATCCCGATGAAGACTTCGCCGAGACGTTCGCTGTCTGGCTGCAGCCGCGCTCCGGCTGGCGGCGGCGCTATCGTGACTGGCCGCGCGCGCGGCGCAAACTCGAGTATATCGACGCCTTGATGGGGGACATCGCCGGCCAGCGCCCGCTGCGCCGCACGCGGGCCCACGTCGATGGCCTGCCCCACCTGCGCAAGACCTTGCGCGAGCACTATCGCCGCAAGCGCGCGGCTTACTCGCTGGAGCATTCCGACAGCTATGACCGGGATCTTGGGCGTCTTTTCAGTCCCTCGCGCGGGCGCGGCGGACGCGAACCGGCCGCCGCCTTTCTGCGCCGCTCGCGCACCGAGATCCTCCGTCTTGCCGCGCCCTGGGCCGGCGAGCATGGCTATCTTCTCGATCACGTCTTCAAAGACATTCGTGGCCGCTGCCGCCAGCTCAAACTCTATGTACATTCTTCGGAACGCCGCACGCGCACCGAGTTCGCAATCGTACTCGTCAAGCACACGATCGAGTCGCTCTACCGCAATCGAAGGTGGATGAGGATGTGAAGAAGCTACGGATCCTGACGCTGTTGGGAAAAGGGCTCGAGCCACCGGCGACGATCGAAGGCATGAGCGACGATGACCTCGTGCGGGCGCCATGGAAGACCGAGTATGACGTCGTCGTTACGTTGCGAGACCTGGGACATCAGGTCGAGGTCCTGGGCGTACACAGCGACTTGGCGGCAATCCGCACCGCGATCGAGAGCTTTCGCCCGCACATCGCTTTCAACTTGCTCGAGGAATTCGGCGGCCTCGCGATCTACGACCAGAATGTCGTCATCTACCTGGAGCTCCTCCAGCTCCCCTATACCGGCTGCAATCCGCGGGGCATGATGATCGCGCGCGACAAGGCGATCTCGAAAAAGCTGCTCGCCTATCACCGGATCCGCGTTCCCGGCTTCTCCGTCTTCCGTATCGGGCGGCGAGTCAAACGCCCCCCTCATCTGCGCTTCCCGCTCTTCGTCAAGTCAGTGATCGAGGATGCTTCGCTCGGTATATCGCGCGCCTCGCTCGTCCGCGACGAGAAGAGCCTGGCGGAGCGCGTCGCCTTCGTTCATGAGCGCGTCGGCACCGATGCAATCGCCGAGGAATTCATCGACGGTCGCGAACTCTACGTAGGCGTGCTCGGAAACCAGCGGCTGGAGCTCTTTCCGATCTGGGAACTCGTCTTTGAGAAGCGCGATGATCGCACGCCGCTGATCGCGACCGGACATGCGAAGTGGAACCCAGCCTACCAGCGCAAGTGGGGTGTGACGAGCCACGCTGCCGCCGACCTGTCGCCGGAACTCGTGCGCACGATCGAACGCCGCAGCCGGCGCGCCTACCGCATCCTCGGGCTCTCCGGGTATGCGCGGGTCGACTTCCGCCTTTCGGCGGACGGCGAGCTCTACTTCTTGGAGGCAAATCCGAATCCGGCCCTGGCCTACGGTGAGGACTTCGCCGAAGCGGCGGAAACGAAGGGCATCACCTACGAACGTCTGCTGCAACGGATTCTCAGCCTCGGTCTCCGCTGGCGGGCGACGCGCCTGGCTTGAGCGACCGAGACCGCTGCTTGCAACTCCCCTGTCTCTCGACCGCGTGAATCGGGCTTGGCCCGAGGGCAATCATCGCATTTCCCGAGTACCACCGCGTGCGCCAAACTGGCAACCCTGGCCATAGAAACTCCGGACGCGACTCGGCGTTCCGGTGCTGCATCCAAGCCGCCCCACGCGCGGACAGCTTCTGGCAAGGAGGTCTTCATGTTTCGCCATCGCCGGCCCAAGACAGACAGGCATCATGGCGCGGATCTGCGTGTCGTGCTCAGCGTGACGACGCTGATTATCGTGGCGCTCTGCGGGCAGAACGCGCCGCGGGCGATCATCAGCGAACGCGTTGCGGCGGGCCTCGATCGGCCCAACTTCGTCACTGCCCCACCCGGCGATGAACGGCTCTTCATCGTCGAGCAGACGGGCAGAGTCAAACTCCTCGTCGACGGGTCGGTGGCGGCCACGCCGTTTCTCGACATCGACAGTCTCGTGACGGATGTCTCCGGATACGACGAGCGGGGTCTGCTGGGTCTCGCCTTTCACCCCGACTTCGATATCACCGGTCATTTCTACGTCAATTACACCGACAACAATAGCAACACCGTAATCGCCCGCTACACGGTCTCCGCAGATCCGGACCAGGCCGATCACAACTCGGCCATGACGCTACTGACGCTCGATCAGCCCTATGCCAATCACAATGGCGGCATGCTCGGGTTCGGCGCCGACGGCTATCTCTACATCGGCACCGGCGACGGCGGAAGCGGAGGTGATCCCGAGAACCGCGCTCAGGATCTCTCTTCCCTCTTCGGGAAGATGCTGCGGATCGACGTCGACGGCGACTCCCCCTATGCGATTCCCGCCGACAACCCCTTCGTCGACGAGCCCGCGGCACGCGACGAGATCTGGGCCTACGGGTTGCGCAACCCCTGGCGCTGGAGCTTCGATCCACAGACCGGTGATCTCTGGATCGGGGACGTCGGCCAGAACGCCTGGGAAGAAATCGACTTCCAACCCGCGGCGAGCGCAGGAGGGGAGAACTACGGCTGGCGGCTGATGGAGGGGACCCACTGCTACAACCCGCCGGACGAATGTGACGACGGTTCGCTCGTCCATCCGATCGCCGAATACGCCCATGAATCGGGACGCTGCTCGGTGACGGGGGGGTATGTGTATCGCGGCAATGCGATTCCGTCCCTGCGCGGCGACTACCTCTTCGCCGACTTCTGCACGGGAGAGATCTGGTCATTTCGCCGCGAAGACGGAAGCATCGTGGATTCCGTGGATCGCACCTCCGAGCTGGCCCCGGGCGGCGGATTGTCGATCGACTCCCCGTCCAGCTTCGGGACCGACGGTTCGGGCGAGCTCTACATCGTCGACCGCGGCTCCGCCGGCAGCGGCGAGGTCTACCAGATCCTGCCCGATCCAGGCGATGTCGAGGCGCGCGGCCGCACGCCGGCGCCGCTGCAGCTTTCGCGTCCGATGCCCAACCCGTTTCGCGCATCCACACGCTGGCAGCTCGAGCTCGTTGAGCCGACGCAGATTGAAATCCGACTGCTCGATCTAGGCGGCCGCACGGTGCGCTGGCTGCGTCGCGGCACAGGCGCGGCCGGCACGCAGGCCATTCGTTGGGACGGCCGGATGAGCGATGGGACCGCCGCCCCCGCGGGCGTCTACTGGCTGCAGGTGCGGGCGGGAGACATCGTCGCGCGGCGAACCGTGCACCGCCTGCGTTGAGGTGGGCTAGGCGACGTAGCGCAGGGCCCAGGCGGCCAGGAGATGGCCGACCCAGGGCGCAGCGGCTGGATCGTCGAGCAGGAGATGATCGGTATCGCCCAACGAGATGAAGCTCTTCGGATGACGCGCGAGCTCGTAGAGCTTACGGGCGTGTTCGATGCCGACGACATTGTCCGTGACTGCGTGCAGAATCAGCAGCGGCCGCTCGAGAGCCGCCACGAGGGCATGTAGATTCTGCGCGCGCAAATCGCTGATCAACTGGCGGCCAACACGCACGTCGCGCCCCCCGATACGAATGGCGAATGCGGCTGGTTCCTCTGCCCGATCGGCGGCATGATCGAGTCGGCGGGCCAAGTGCTCCAGGTTGCTGGGCGCGGCAATCGTCGCCACCGCGCGAACGGCTGGCAGGCGTTCGGCCGCGGCGAGCACGGCCGCACCGCCCAGGCTGTGGCCGACCAGCAACGCGGGCGCGGCATGGTTGCGTTCCAGGTAGGCCGCGGCGGCGACGAGGTCGGCGAGATTGGAGCTGAAGCTCGTTGCGGCGAAGTCGCCCTCGCTCTCGCCGAGGCCGGTGAAATCGAAACTGAGTGCGCCGTATCCGTGCTCCGCCAGCGTCGCCGCGATACGGCGGATCTGCTTGTAATCCTTGGAGCAGGTGAAGCAATGGGCGATAAGGGCGTAGGCCCGCGGCTCGCGCGCGGGAAGCTCCAGCCGCCCAGCCAGTTCCTGGTCATTGCCGCCCGGAAAACGGACGCGCTCGGTGTGGGCCACGATATCGGTTCCTCGCAGCGGATGCGCCGGCGGGCCGCGCCGGTGGCACGGCCCGCTTCAGCGCACTGGCCCCTAGTGCGTCACGATCAGCTTGCCACCGGCCGTCGTCCCGCCCGACCGCAGACGATAGAAGTAGACGCCCGGCGCCGCGCGCTGCGCCCGCGCATCGCGGCCGTCCCAGACGACCTCGTGTAGACCGGCCGATCGGCGGCCGTGCACCAGCGTGCGCACGAGGCGGCCCGCCGGATCGAAGAGTTTCAGCTCGACATCCGCCGCGGCGCCCAGCGCAAAGCGCAAGTGCGCCTCGCGGACGACCGGGTTCGGTTCGGCCGGCAGCACACGCACCGTGAATGACGGCTCTCCCTCTTCGACCGCGGAGGGATTGAGAAGGAAGCCGTTGACCCGCACGTCGTCGATGTACCAACCCTCGCCCTCGTACTGCGCGTCGGTTCCGAATCGGAAGCGCAACTGGGCGGTGCCGGAGTATCCGCTCAAGTCGAACTCGACCTGCTCCCATTCATGCGACCCGGAAAAGCAGGGTGTTTCATTGGGAAATGGACCGGGCGGCGTCGTCATGCGCGCATACAGGTGATCATAGCCCCCTTCCGGAGTGATCTGCTGCCAGGGACCGCCGTCCAGGCTGAGCTCCACGATCCCTCCATCGCCTGTGTACCCCGGGAACGCGGTGCTCGCGTGCGCGTCGATCCAGTGCCAGAAGCGCAGCGTCATTTCCTCGCCGATTTCGAAAGCCGGCGAAAGCAGGGCGGCATCCAGGAAATCGGCGTAGTCGCCGCTGCCCGTGTCGCCGCACTTCCAGCTGTGCGCGCCGCCCGCGGTGTGATTGCGCTGACCGCTGACATGCCACTCGTCGTCGAACCCGCTGCTCGCGGGGGCGTGCGTCCAATCGCCGGCACCCGCCTCCACATCAGTCGCCAAGCTGAGGACCTCGACTGCGACGTAGAAGTCGAAGAGCGAGTCGGGTACGGCGGGCGGATCCAAGGCGATGTTGCCGGCCACGTCGCTCGCCTCGATGTAGTACTCGACATGGCTCGTATAGGGCTGGCCCGGAATCGCCGCTTCGTAGTGACCGCCGAAGAGACTGAGCATGTCGACTGCGCTGAATCGTCCCTCATTGACACGATAGTAGAGCCGCGGCGTGCCGATGGCCGAGAATTCGTCGCTCACGGTGGTCGCAATCGTATAGGGACCATCCGTGTCGCCCGTCGAATCGTAGTCGGTCGTCTCGCTGATCTGCGGGCTGCCGATGTCAACCAGGCTGAAATCCACAACGGTCGTCTGGTCGGCCTCGACGACGATCTCGGTGAAGACTTGTTCCGCGAAGCTCGGATGATAGGCACGCACCGTGTATGTTCCAGGTGCAAGCCCGAGCGCATAGGTGCCATCGATCGCGCTGGTCGTCATGCGATCCGCCTCGTCGACCTGGATCGTGACGCCGCCCGCCGGCGTGCCGCCGTTGGAGGCATTCGTGATTGTCCCGGCCAACTCGCCGAACCCGGTCATCGCCGCCAGGACTGCCTCGTAGGCATCGATCACGCCCCATCCGAAGGTGTTCTCCTCGCCCTCATCGCCCAAGTCGATCGCGGTCGCCATCAGGATTTCCTTCATCGTGACGACGTCGAGATTCGGGTTCGCCTCGCGCATCAGGGCGACGACACCGGCCACGTGGGGTCCGGCCATCGAGGTCCCATTCCAGCCCCACTGTTGGTAGCCGCCACCCGGCACGCTGGAGTAGACCGAGACGCCCGGGGCAACGACTTCCGGCTTGATCAAGCGATCGGCGGGAACGTCGCACCGGGTCGGACCGCGGCTCGAGAAGTCGGCGATCGGATAGGGAAAGCTGTAGTTGGTCGCGTCGATCGCGCCGACCGAAAAGGCGTTCGTCAACGTCGTTGCCCGGTCGGCCGGAGCGCGCAAGGAAGCGTCGCCGATGTCGTCCCCCTCATTCCCCGCCGACCAGATCGTGGCACAGCCGGCCGCTTCGCAGTTGTCGATCACGGCCCACCAGCGCGAGTCGCAGTAGTCGTACTCGGGCCAGTAATCGTGGATCACGCCCCAGGAGTTCTGCACCACGTCCGGGACATCGTCGACCGTGGCCGGATTGCCGTCAGGATCGGCGAACCACTCGAAGGCGGCGATGATGTCATTGTCAAAGCCGCCTCCCACGCCCTGGTTGATCGGATCCGTGGCGATCCAGAGGGCGTTCCAGGCGACACCGATCGTATCTTCGGTCGCCGCCCCCAACCCCGTGATCGTTCCCATCACGTGCGTCCCGTGCGAGCCGCCGTCGTAGGGGAA
>Ga0180434_10000541_pt1 | contig 55528 bp, 67 predicted proteins | sample SS_ome_7_FD_132453 | JGI IMG/M metagenome (GOLD analysis project Ga0180434, IMG submission 132453) | Hypersaline lake sediment archaeal communities from the Salton Sea, California, USA - SS_1_D_2 metaG | ecosystem: Environmental > Aquatic > Non-marine Saline and Alkaline > Hypersaline >...
CACAGACGGTCACGCATAGCAGGCCTCCTTTGTCCGAGGTAATGCCTACTAGCATGACCGTTCTCTCCTTTTTTGTCAAGGTTCTATGCCAGAAAAACTCTCACCTAATGTGCCATTGTCAAGATAAGCACAGTAAAGAATTGGCGTCTTTTACAAAAAGGAGGTCACGGATCATGTTGTGGTGGGTCGGTACAGTACTCGTCGGATTGTTATCCGTTGCCTGAATTCTGGGCGTGACAGCGGAAGTTTTCCGCGGTAAGCAAAAGTTCCTGAGCGTTGCAACGATCGGCGCCTTTTTCGTCCACGGCGTGACGGGCCTTTTGGCGCTGTTCTTGCTCTTCAAGGCGCTGGGTTCGTGAGGAGGGAGATACGATGAAAACAGTATGGTGGATCATCGGCGTTGTGCTGATCGCGGCAGGTACAGTCTGAATTCTCGCGCTGCTGGGAGCGGTCTTCTCCCATCAGTTCACCAGCCTGAGCGGGCCGGTCTGGGGCTATATCGCGTTCCACACGGTCTCTTCAGGCGTGGGCCTGTTCTGCATAGACAGAGCAACGAAGAACAAACGCAAAGCCGCTTGAGCGATTTTGCTGACAGGAGTAACAGATAGAGATGCCAAGCATCGTTGAACAAGTGATCACGCCTCTGATCATCCTGGCCGTCTGGTTTGTTTTGATGCGCTACGTGCTGCCCCGTTTTGGTGTCTCCACCTGACTAAAGGGTAGTTGCCACGTGGAGTTTCCACGTCAGGAGGATGACAAAGCCAGCGAGGAAGAGCAGCTATAGGACAGAATAGAAAGACTGAAAAGTAAGATCGAAAACAAAAAGCGGAGGCAAATTCGCCTCCGCTTTTTTCATCCAAAGATAACTCTACACCGCCCCCTTGGCCACCTCCACCAACTGGGCGAACGTCTCTGCGTCTCGCACGGCAATGTCGGCCAGGACCTTGCGGTCCAGCTCCACGTTCGCCTGTTTGAGGCCGTGGATAAAGCGGCTGTAGGGCATATCATTCAACCGCGCCGCCGCGTTGATCCGTGTGATCCACAGTCGCCGTAGATCTCGCCGTCGTTGCCGCCGGTCTCGATAGGCGTACCATTGAGCCTTCATCCACGCCTGGTTGGCCCGGCGGAAGAGGTTATTACGTGTACCCCAATACCCCTTCGTCTGCCGGATGATCTTTTGGTGGCGACGGCGCCTGTGTCCTCCCCCTTTAACTCTCACTGCTCGATTACTCCTTACTCACTCTCTGCTGGCGCGTCAAGATTTCGGCGCCAAAACCATCAACATTGTGCGTCCATCCATGGTGGGCCTTTGCTCGACCTCTCCCACGTCGGACAGTTCCTCGATGATATCTTCCAGTTGCTTGCGGCCGATCTGCGGATAGGTGATCTCACGGCCTCGGAAGCGAATGCGTACCCTGACTTTCATCCCATCCTCCAGCCAACCTCTGGCGCGACGCACTTTGACATCGCGATGGTGATCGCCTGTTTTGGGACGCAGACGAATCTCTTTGACCTCCACGTGCTTCTGAGATCTGCGCGCCTCCTGTGCTCGTTTTTCCTGGTCGTACTTGAACTTGCCATAGTCCATCACTCGAACGACAGGAGGGTCTGCGTGTGGCGCGACTTCTACCAGATCCAAACCATGCGCTATGGCTTCTTCTCTGGCCTCTTCGAGAGGCACGACGCCTACTTGATTGCCATCGGCGTCGATGAGCCGCACCGGAGAAACTCGAATCTGCTTATTGACACGATACCATTTCTTGCTAATAAGGTCTTACCTCCTACAGTCGTATCACGGCCCCGAATATAAGTGCATACTATGATAGCACAATGAGGAGAAGGTGTCAAATTGCTCAGACCATTCTGCCCAAACGACAAAGGCTCGGCTGAGAGCTTGCCTACGCCCTCAGCCGAGCTTGAACGCGGCTAGAGCAGTCGCTTCTCCGCCACCGCTTCCCGGGCCAGCGCGATGAAATCGTCCACAGACATCGCGCCCCGCACCTCCTCGTTGCGCAGTCGCAGATTCACCTGCCCGGCCTCCACCTCCCGGTCGCCGACGACGAGCATGTAGGGGATCTTTTGCACCTGGGCGTCGCGTATCTTGGCCCGCATGCGGTCACTCGAGTCGTTCACCTCCACCCGCAGCCCGGCGGCCTTCAACTGTTTCGCCACCGAGCGGGCGAACTCGATGTGACGATCGGCGATGGGGATCAGCGCCACCTGCACCGGGCTTAGCCAGACCGGGAACGCCCCGGCATAATGCTCGATCAGCACGCCGAAAAAACGCTCCAACGCGCCCAGCAGCGCCCGGTGCACCACGTAGGGCTGGTGCTCCTGACCGTCCTCCCCCATGTAGGTCATGTCGAACCGCTCCGGCAGGTTAAAGTCGAACTGGATCGTCGTCAACTGCCAGGCCCGGTCCAGCGCATCCTTGACCTTGATGTCGATCTTGGGGCCGTAGAAAGCGCCGCCTCCTTCGTCTATGCGGTAGGGCAACCCCTGAGCCTCCAGCGCTCTCTTCAGCGCCTCCTGCGCCTGATCCCACCGCTCCGGCACGCCGACGAACTTTTCCGGACGCGTGGACAGGTAGATGTCGAACTCGTGGAAGCCAAAAGCCTGTAACAGGCGCAGGCTAAAATCATAGACGCCCATGATCTCGTCATCGACCTGATCGGGCCGGCAGATGATGTGGGCATCGTCAATGGTAAATCCGCGCACCCGCATCAGCCCGTGCAACACGCCGCTGCGCTCGTAGCGATAGACCGTCCCCAGCTCCGCCCAGCGCAACGGCAGTTCCCGGTAGGAACGGATGCGCGAGTTGTACATCAGGATCTGGTAGGGACAGTTCATGGGCTTGATAAAATACTCTTGCCCGTCAATGTCCATCGGCGAGTACATGCTCTCCCGATAAAAATCGAGGTGGCCGCTGATGGCCCACAGATCGGCCTTACCGATGTGCGGGGTAAAGACGATCTCATAACCGCCCCGATCGTGCTCCTCGTACCAAAAGTCCTCGATGATCTTGCGCATGCGCCCGCCCTTGGGGTGCCAGCAGATCAATCCCGGACCACCCACGTCGTGCGTGCTAAAGAGGTCCAGCTCTCGTCCCAGCTTGCGGTGATCACGCCGGGCCGCCTCCTCCTGCCGCCAGAGGTATTCTTCCAGTTGCTCGCTCGTCTCCCAGGCGGTGCCATAGATGCGCTGGAGCATCGGCCTCTTCTCGTCGCCGCGCCAGTAGGCCCCGGCGACGTTGAGCAGCTTGATCGCGTCCGGGTTGATCTCGCGCGTGTTCTCCACGTGCGGCCCCCGGCACAGGTCTACGAACGGGCCGCTTTTGTAGAGCGAAAGTTTAACCTCCTCCTCCAGTGGCTCACCGTACTCATCCGTCCCAGCAGAAAGGATGCCGTCGATCAGCTCCAGCTTGTACGTTTGATCCGCAAAGACGCGCCGGGCTTCTTCCTCGTCGATCTCCTGGTAAACAAAGTCGTGCTCCTCGGCGATGATCTCGCGCATGCGAGCCTCAAACTCCTCCAGGTCCTCCGGCGTCAAGGGCCGGGGCAGGTCGAAATCGTAGTAAAAGCCGGTCTCGATGGCCGGGCCGATGGCGACCTGACCGTCGGGAAACTTTTCCATCACCGCCTGCGCCATCACGTGCGCCGCCGAGTGGCGGATTCGATGTAGCTTACCATTTCCCTGTTCATGTTCTTCAGACATTTTTTCCTCCTCGAAAAGTGATCGAACCACGAATATATCGTAACGTGAAAGTACCAGTGTCATCTTCGGTCATGTCGATCACCTCCTCATCTATACACAAAAATCCCCACGCCCTTGGGGCGCGGGGAATCTCCCACGTGGTTCCACCCAAGTTCGGCAAGCATAATGCACGCCGCCGCACTCTGAGGCGATAACGGGCCTGCCCGGAGACCCATACTCTCTCACGATTTGAGGGTCTCGCTCCCGGGGGGTTTTCCCAGCCATCCGGTCGAAGAGGCTTTCAGCCGGTGACCTCTTCTCTCTTGGACCTTCTCAGGCCGGTACTCGTCCCGGTCAACGCGTTGGCGAATCGTATTGGATGCTATTATAATGCGTTTTCGGCTGCTGTCAACTCTGCAACAACACCTCCTGGCGTGGGTAGGGCAAAGTGATGTGCTCTCGCTCACAGGCAGCAAGGATGCGCTTTTGAAGCTCGCGGGAGATATCCCACTGCTTGCCCGGCTGCGTCTTGACCATCACGCGCACTGTGACGGCCCAATCTCCCAGACTGACAGGCCCCATCACCTGCGGCGTCTCCATCAGTTGCGGCTCAAAAGCAGCGTCACGGGCAAAGGATTCGGCGACTCCTTCCAGGACGCGGAGGACGCGATCCAGGTCCTCCTCGTAGGCCACCCCCACGTTCACCACCGCGCGCGACCAACCCTTGGTCCGATTGGAGACGATGCGCACCTCGCCATTCGGAACGACGTGGAGATTTCCATCCAGATCCCGCACGCAGGTGGCCCTCAGGGTAAGCTGCTCCACCGTGCCCGCTACGTCTCCTACCTGGATGACGTCTCCGACCGAGTACTGATTCTCCATCAAAATGAGAAAGCCGCCGATGAGGTCCTTGAGAAGCGTCTGCGCACCCAGGCTCACCGCCAGCCCCACCACACCGACGCTGGCCAGCAATGGAGTGATGTCCGCAAAGTGCCCGATGATCATCAGCAAAACAGCACCGACGATGAGGATATTGGCCGCCCATTGAAAGATATGGACGAGCGTTTCCAACTGCTGTCGTCGCTCTTCGTGCAAGTCCTGCATGGAGCGAATCAAGCGTTTCAGCCAGCGTCGAAGAAACTGCACCAAAACCAGCCCCAGGGCCGCCAGAACGACACTCGATGTCACCGCGATCAAAAACTCTCTCAATGTATCCAGATTCATCCTTTTGCCCCCTGACCATCATAAATCGAATAATTGGATTATAAGCCACCGGAAGATGCTGTCAAGTATTATCGAGACGAAAAAGGCTTGCCCATCCCCCCGCATCGTGTTACAATCCCCCGGTGACTCACTGTAGCAGAGCCTGAATAGGAGCAATGTATGTCAAAAACCTTTCCCCTGGCCCAAGCCGTGCGCGCAGCCTATCGCGCCGGTGAGGACGACGAAACGATGAAGCCACTGGTGCGCGTAGATGCGGCGGGGCATCCCATCGGTCGCATCCGCGATGGCGATTACGTCATTTTCTACGACATCCGGGGCGAACGCGAGATCGAATTGACCCAGGCGTTCGTCGCTCCGGAGAACGATTTTCCCCACTTTGCCCGCGAGCCGATCACGACCCACTGGGCGACGATGATCGAGTATCACCCCGACCTGGATGTCCGCGTCGCGTTCCCTCCGTTGGGAACGGTTCCCGACACGTTGAGCGAGGTGGTCAGCAAAGCAGGCTTGCGCCAGGTCAAGATCGTCGAATCGGAAAAGAGCGTGCACCTGACGTATTTTCTGAACGGCAAGCGGAACGAGCCTTTCCCCGGCGAAGAGCGGCGCATCATCCCCTCCCTGGAATTCGAGGGGTATCTGCCGCCGCCAGAGATGCGCGCCGCCGATGCCGCCGACGCCGTCATCGAGGCACTGCGCGACCCAACGGTCGATCTGCTGGTGGTCAACTGGGCGAACGTGGACGTGATCGGCCACAGCGAGGATCGCGAGGCGATCAAACGGGCCGTGGCCACGGTGGACGCGCAACTTGGACGCGTGATCGAGGTGGCGAAAGAGATGCAGGTCGCCGCGCTGATCACCGCCGATCACGGCACGGTGGAAAAATGGTACTATCCCGACGGCACGATCGACACCGGCCACACCGATAGTCCCGTGCCCTTCGTGTTGGTCGCGCCGCACCTACCTGGGGCCAGCGTGCACGATGGAGGCACGCTGGTTGACGTGGCGCCGACGGCGCTGGATTTGCTGGGCGTCAAAAAGCCCGCTGTGATGACAGGCGCGTCGTTGGTCTCTGGCAGCGGGCAGAATGGACCTCAGCGCGTAGCCCTGTTCATCCTCGACGGCTGGGGCGCGCGCGACGAAGCGTGGGGCAATCTGATCCTGGAGGCGGACACGCCGGTGATGGACGCGCTGCAAGCCGCCTTCCCCTCCACCCGTCTGGAGGCAGCCGGCGAGGCGGTGGGCTTGCCCAACACCGTCCCTGGGCGACCTGGCATGACGGTGGGCAACTCGGAGGTGGGGCACACCCACCTGGGCGCGGGTCGTATCGTGCCATCCGACCGGCTGCGCATCGAGCGGGCTATCGCCGACGGCAGTTTCTTTGAGAACCCCGCCCTCCGTTGGGCGATGGAAGGCGCCAGGCAAGACGGCGCGCGCCTGCACCTGCTGGGCATTATCTCCTTCTACAGCTCCCACGGATCGGTGGAGCATCTCAAGGCGTTGCTGCGCATGGCCAAACAGGTCGGCGCGCCAGAGGTCTACGTTCACGGCATGTTGGGACGACGCGGCGAAAAGCCAGAGAGCGGGGCGATCTATGTGGGCGACGTCGAGGCCGAATGCGAGCGATTGGGCGTGGGGCAGTTCGTGTCGCTCATCGGGCGCTTCTGGTCGCTCGACCGGGAGTACAACTGGGACCGCATCGAGAAGAGCTATCGTTGGCTGGTGTGCGGCGAAGGCAGACCGGTACGATTGAAATGACCAAGAGGTTCCACATTCCCTGGGAGGAGCTGCGCCAGCTCTTATTACGTCAAAGGCTGGACAGAGACAGATCGCGGTGCACATGTCGCCAGAGGTGCTGGCGGCCTGGCCCACACCAGAGTTGGCCTACGCCATAGGCCTGATCGCTGCCGATGGCCATCTGGGAAAAGGGAACCATCTCATCGGCTTTACCTCGGCTGACGAGGAACAAGTCGAAAATTATCGCACCTGCCTGGAGTTAGGTCCCGAGGTTACCATTCGCGTGTATCCGCCGGACCAAGAGAACCACAAACCGAGCTACAGGCTCAACTTTAGCGACCACGCTTTTTACGCCTTCCTCCAGGAGCTAGGATTAACGCTGGCCAACAGTCCGACCACCGGACCATTGGCTATCCCCGACAGTGTCTTTGCAGATTTTGCACGCGGCTGTTGGGATGGCGACGGTGGCTTTTCCGTCCATCACCGACGTGGACGAAAAGACCAGTTGCGCAGTTATCTTACGTCATCCAATCCCAGCTTTTTGAAATGGATGCAGAAGCGTATCAAAGTGCTACCCGGGCTACGTGGCAGTATCTACAACGCTAACCTGACATACTATGGTCCAAAAGCCATTGCGCTGGGTCACTGGCTGTACTATGCACCTGATCTGCCAGCACTGACCCGCAAACGAGTCATCTGGGAGCGTTTTGCCACATAGCAAAGTCCCTGGTTTTCTGAAAAACCAGGGACCGTGTTACTGCGAAACGTCTTGATCAAGGTGGGCGATGCAGAACTTGAATCTGCGACCTCCACGATGTCAACGTGGCGCTCTGGCCATCTGAGCTAATCGCCCAAAGCACTGAGATTATACCACTTTTGCCTCCATTTTGCAAGGCGCGCACCTTGTGCTACAATCATCTCCTATGAAAACACGCGAAAACAGGAGCGACAACTGGGGCATCGTGGGGCACGAGTGGGCCGTGAGGTCGCTGAAGCAAGCCGTGGTCTCAGAAAGTATCTCCCACGCTTACCTCCTCACCGGCCCGCCAGGCGGGGGCAAGACGACACTGGCGCGGACACTGGCCGCCGCCCTGTTGTGCCAGGCCGAAGCGGAGAAGCGACCCTGCGACGATTGTCGCGCCTGCCGCCTGATCGCCAGCGGCAACCACCCCGATCTGCACATCATCGAATCCGAGCACATCGGCGCCAGCCTCAAGATCGCGCAGGTGCGCGAGTTGCAGCATCAACTTGCTCTCACGCCGGTCGAGAGCGTATGGCGGATCGCCATCCTGCGCCGCTTCGAGGAGGCCACCACCTCCGCCGCGAACGCCTTGCTCAAGACGTTGGAAGAACCACCCTCTTACGTTGTGCTGGCCATCCTGGCGGACGACGCCGACCTTCTCCTGCCCACCATCGTCTCCCGCTGCCAGCAGATTCCCTTGCGCCCACTGTCTGTGGCGCTGGTGCAGCAGGCCCTCGCCGAACAGTGGGGCGCGGAGCCGAAGAAGGCCGAACTCCTGGCCCACCTTTCGGGCGGGCGACTGGGCTGGGCGGTGCGAACACTAGGTGACGAGAAAGCGCTCCAGAGGCGTGAAAGACGGTTGGACGCCCTCGATCAACTCGTCGGCGCACCCATCGTCGAGCGTTTCCGCTACGCCGAAACGTTGGCCCGCGATCCCGTCGCCACGCAAGAGACACTCGATCTGTGGATCGGTTGGTGGCGCGACGTGCTGCTCGTGGCCGCCGACGCAGACGCATCGCTGACGAACGTGGATCGTCTGAACGGATTACGCGATCATGCCCGCCGCTTTGGTTGGGCGCAAAGCAGCGCTGTGGTCGAGGCCCTGCGCAGCGCGGCCAAAAAGTTGAAACAAAACGCCAACCCGCGCCTCACGCTCGAGGTGTTGATGCTCGACTTGCCCCATCCCTAAACGCAAAAAGGCGAAGCCACAAGGCTCCGCCGATCCACGAGACGCCCACAAAGCTCTCCAACCAGCACACCACGAGGCACAAGCGTGATTGCGTCACGCCTCTACACGCCCCAGCGCCAAGCAGACCCTATCTGATCGGATGTACAGGCCTTCCGATGCCGTATTACACCAATTCTTCCGGCTCTGGCACCAACACGCCGGCCCGCTTCTCGATAGCCAGCCGCACCGCGGTTCTCTCCTGACCTTCAATCGCCACCTCGACGAACGAGGGTGCACAGACGATGTCAATCCCATCCAGTTCGAGATAGCCGCGCGCGATGGCTACCGCCTTCACCGCCTGATTGACCGCCCCAGCTCCAATGGCCTGCACATCTACGTGATCTTGCTCCCGCATCACCCCCGCGATGGCCCCCGCCACCGCCGTCGAGCGAGAAGTGGACGCGACTTTGATGAGGTGCATTGCATCCCTCCTTGTACTCCCTTGGACCTTGAATCCACCAGAACCTGCCTTATCCTGGCCAGGTTGTGTCCGCATAACTTGGCATTATCATACACCAAAAAACGCCATTGCACAAGTGGCTTAACACTCCACGCCATACTGCGCCAGGTTGACCGGGGCGTACTGCACCTTTTCGTACTCCCGCCGTTTCTCGCCCAAGGGGGCCGTGGCGTCCAATCCCATCTTGGCTGTGCGCGCCTTTTGCCCTGGAACCTGCGTGGCGGAGGGGTCGAGGCTGCTGCCCGGCTTATCGGTGAGGAGCACCAGGTCGCGGTCGGCCTGGAAGCGCGTGGCGATCGCCCACTCTACCTCGGCGCCCTCGTAGAGGTTCACGTCCGTATCGACCACGACGACGTGCTTGAGCGAACCGTGGCCCTGGAAAGCGGCCCAGATCGCCCGGCGACCGTCCTCCTCGTGTTGCTTGTCGATCTGCACGACCGCGTGCATCCAGGAGGTTCCTCCCGGCGTGATATAGACACCCGTGCAACGACAGACCTCGTTGACGGCGGCAAAGATGGTCGGCTCGCGGAGCACGCCCATCAGGTTCTTGTGCTCCATGCCGCCGGGGAGCAGCGCGTGAAAGATAGGCTCCCGGCGGTGGGTGACGTGGTCAATCTCGATCACCGGCTGGCGGCGCACGCCGTCCATCGTCTCCGTCAGGTCAGGGAAAGGGCCTTCGTCCACCAGGGTGTGGGTGATGCGGCCTTCGAGGATCAGTTCGGCCTCCGCCGGAACCTCCAGATCTACCGTCTGGCACCGAACCAGGGACGTCGGGAGCAAGCCATGGGCGATGCTCAGTTCGTCCACGCCCTTGGGAGGACTCATCGCCGCCGCCAATAATACCTGCATCGGACAACCGATGGCGATGGCGACCGGAAGGTCGTCCACACACTTGCCCATCGCGGTGTGCGTTCCCCGCTTCTCGACGATGCGGGCGGCGAAATGGCGCTTGTCCAGCAGCATCAGTCGGTGGAACGAGATGTTGCGGCCGAAATCGGGGTCCTTGATGACCGCCACGCCCGCCGTGACGTAGCGACCGCCGTCTTTTGGATGGTAGCGGGGGATGGGCAGGCTCGTCAAGTCCACCTGTGTCTCGACAATCTCCTGGCAGGGGGCAGAGTCGAGCAGAGGGGGCAGCACCGGCTGCTTCAATGCATCTGCCACCCGATGAGTCAGTTCGGCCACTGTGCACCCCAGCGCCGCCGCAAAGTGCTGTCGCTGAGCGCACACCCCGGCGATCGCTCGCCAATCGGGGAAATCGACCAGCCGGTGGAACAATACCGGTCGCCCATCGAGCGCGTACATCACGCGCGCCAGTTCCAGGTGCGTGTCCACCTCGCGCTCGACTTCGATCAACACGCCTGTCTCTTCAGCCCAGACGACAAAATCTCGCAGGGTCATACGCCTTTCTCCCCATTCGTTCCACGCGCCAGGTGCAACGCACTTGCCAAGTGCGTTGCACCTGAAAGTCACGCCATCAGGGCTGGCTCACCACCAGGTTATCAAAGTGGATCTCTGTGGGCGTCTCCTCGTAGGAGGTCGCGGTCAGCGCGATGTCCCCCCGGGTAAACGTGCTATCCTGGGCCGTCGCCAAACGCTGCCCGTTGACGGACAACTCCAGGGTAGAGCCATCACACGTCACCTGGATGTGGTTGGCAGCATTCCCCTGCCGGATGACGCCGGACTCGGTAAAATCCACCAGCCACTCGAAACCCTCGTTTTGAGCCTTGGCGATAGCGTACATACCGTCCCCTGAGATGAGAAAGTAATACCCAGCGCCATCCCCTTGCTCCCGGCACACCACCCCATAGTCGTTGTTGTCGTTGGCCGGAGCCGAGACCTGGATGGCGTCCACTTTGATGACGATATCGCTAAAGGATTGGTTGGCCACGCCCCACATCGTGCTGCCATCGCCGATGGACGTGACAAAGTAGGCGCCCGCTTTGTAGCCCACGCTGCCCTCGTCATAATCCCCCACCTCCCAGCCGGATCCTGAATCGCCAAAGTCATCCCGGAAAAGAGCTTCAGCTTGAGGCGGTGGAGGGGGCGTCGTCTCCCCACCAATGGGAGGTGGTGTTTCGATTCCCGACAGGAAGGGAAGGTTGCAACTGCACGCCAGGGCCGTCAGCATCAACAGGATGGACAATGCCAAGATCTTTTTGTTCATTTCGTTTCTCCTTCTACCCTAATCGTTCTCGTTCCTCTTCGATCACACGTTCATCCAGTTTCTCGAACAACGGCTCCGGTGGACGCAACGGTTGGCCCGGCGACAGTTGGCTCGGTGTCCACTCGCCCGTCGCGCTGCCGCCGTCGTAGCAGAGCGCCTCGTGGACGCGGCTCTCTTCCTCAAAAGTGACCGTGTACTGTCGTCCAAACAGCGTCCCCTCGTAGCCCAGGTATTGATGTAACCGCTCGGACGAAAAGGGCAGGAAGGGAGCAAAGAGGATCTTGAGCGAATCGATGACCTTGAGCGCCACGTAGATGGTCGTGCCGGCGGCCTGGCGATCCTCCTTGATCTGGAACCAGGGGCCTTTTTCCTCCAGGTAACGGTTCGCCTCGCGCGCCAATGCCATCACCTCGCCCAGCGCCGCCCGGAATTTGCACGCGGCGATCAACTGGCCGATCGGCTCAAAGCCCGCCTCGACGCGCTCCAATAGTTGGGTATCCACGTCCTCCAACGCGCCCGGCGTTGGCACCTTTCCATCGAACTGTTTGTAGGCAAAGGTCAGCGCCCGGTTGACCAGGTTGCCCCAGGCCGCCACCAATTCGTCGTTGTTGCGGCGCACGAACCCCTCCCACAGCCAGTCGGTGTCCCGCGCCTCGGGCATCGCCACGGTCAAGTAATAGCGCAGGGCATCGGGGTCGTAGCGGTCGAGCGCGTCATCCATCCAGACGGCCCAGTTGCGACTACCGGAGAACTTTTGCCCCTCCATGTTCATAAACTCATTGGCCGGAACGTCGTAGGGCAGGTTGAGTTTTTTGGAGGGGTCATCGTCATAGAGCCGCTCCACCCCCATCAATTCCGCCGGCCAGATGACGGCGTGGAAGGGAATGTTGTCCTTGCCGATAAAATATTTTGTCTGGGCTGCCGGATCGTACCACCAGCGCTTCCACGCCTCTGGCTCTCCCCGGTTGTGCGCCCATTCCCGGCTGGCAGAAAAGTAGCCAATGACGGCCTCGAACCAGACGTAGAGACACTTGCCCTCCCACCCCGGCAGCGGCACGGGAATCCCCCACGCGAGATCGCGGGTGATGGGCCTCCCTTGCAGTCCCTCGCCCACATAGTTGCGGGCAAAGTTGATCACATTGGGCCGCCAGTGTTCCTTGCCCTGCTCCAGCCATTCGGCCAGCCCGGCCTGAGCCAGTTTGGGCAGATCGAGAAAAAAGTGTTCCGTCTTGCGGATCACGGGGACGCTTCCGTCGAGCTTGCTGCGCGGATCGATCAAGTCCTTCGGATCGAGCAAGGTGTTGCAGTTATCGCATTGATCGCCCCGCGCCGCATCGTAGCCACAGACCGGACAGATCCCCTCCACGTAGCGATCGGGCAGGAAACGGTGCTGCGCTTCAGAGTACATCTGCTCCTGTACCAACCGGTAGAGATATTCTTTTTCCAACAGGGTGAGAAAAAAGTCCTGAGAGACGCGATGGTGGTTCTCCGTATCGGTATGGGTAAACAGGTCGTAACTGATACCCAACCGCTGAAACATCTCCAGGAACGTGTGGTGGAAGTGTTCAAACACCTCACGGGGAGACTGGCCCTCTTTCTCGGCGACGACGGTGATGGGCGTGCCGTGCGAGTCGGAACCAGAGACCATCAGCACGTGGTCACCAGCCAACCGGTGGTAGCGGGCGGAAATATCGCCGGGGAGATGAGAACCGGTGACGTTGCCGGCGTGAATCCGGGCGCTGGCGTATGGCCAGGCGATAGCGATGAGAACGTGTGTAGACATCAATGCTCCTCCTTAAATAAGCAATACAACTATATTGTAGCACAGAGTATGATAAAACGAAAACCGCCAGCGAGGCTGGCGGTTTGTTGTCGTGAGGCCGCAAGACAGGGCGGCTTATCGCGGGCCTGGGATCTCGTTCCTAGCCCACCACGGCAGGCTGCACATGATCATGGAACAATGAAGCACCATCTGTACTAACCCAGATAATCCTGCAACTGGCGGCTGCGGAAAGGATGGCGCAGACGACGCAGAGCCTGTCCTTCGATCTGCCGAATGCGTTCCCGCGTCAGCCCAAATTTTTGGCCCACCTCCTCCAGTGTGTGGCTGCGCCCGTTGACGAGCCCAAAACGGAGCCGCAGGACGCGAGCCTCGCGCGGACTCAGCGTAGACAGCATCTCTTCGACCTTCTCGCTGAGCAGTTGTTGATAGGCGCTCTGCGTCGGCGTGGGCGTGATGTCGTCCTCGATAAAATTTCCCAGCTCGCTATCTTCCTCTTCGCCGATGGGGCGCTCCAGGCTCAACGGTCTCCACGAGACCTTGAGCATCCACTGCACCTTGCGGGGATCCATATCCAGCTCTTCCGCCATCTCCTCCGGCGTGGGCTGGCGGCCATACTCTTGTTCGAGAAGCCGGGCCGCTTTGTAGAGCCGCCGAATCCGATCCGACATGTGAACCGGCACGCGGATCGTGCGTCCCTGGTCGGCGATCGAGCGGGTGATCGTCTGCCGGATCCACCACGTGGCATAGGTGCTGAAACGACACCCCCGGGTATAGTCAAACTTTTTCACCGCCTTCATCAGTCCCACGTTGCCCTCCTGGATCAAGTCCAGGAATGGCACACCGCGCCCCATGTACTTTTTGGCAATGCTTACCACCAGGCGTGTATTCGCCTTGATCAGGTGCTCGCGGGAGAGACGCCCGCGCTCGATCTCCCGCTTGAGAAGCTCGTGTTTCTGCGGATCAAGACCATCGTTCCTCAGAATATCATACGCCTCGCGTCCCGCTTCGATGGCCTTGGCCAATCGAATCTCCTCTTCGGTCGTCAGAAGAGGCACTTGCGACATCTCTTTGAGGTATAAACCCACCGAATCACTGGTCGAGATCCGGCTTAGATCAAACCCGTCCTCCTCGTCCTCGTATCCATCATCCTCCAGCTCCACCTCTGTTTCATCGAGATCCGCATCACCATCATCGTATACCTCTACACCGGCTTCTTGCAACAAAATAAACACTCGCTCAAGTTGTTCCAGCTCTTCCTCGGCATTGGGCAAAAAGTTCAGAACGTCCTCTGTGGTCAAGTACCCCTGAACTTGGCCCTTTTCCAACAGTTCCTCAATCATGTCCATAGATTTTTATCCTCTCGATTATAGCAGCTCTTTCAATACCGCCAGACGCGGATCGATCTGCACGCGCTCACACGTACACACTTCGCGATTGAGATCCGCGCCACACTGTGGACACAACCCTTTGCAATCGATGCGACAGAGAGGTTTCATGGGAATAGCAAGCCAGGCTTGCTCACGCAAGAGAGGAGCCAGATCGAGCCAGCCATCATCGCCGACGGCATAAGGGATATCGAACCTCGGATCCGCCTCTGACAGCCGAAACGTCTCATCCAGCTCCAGAGCCGTGGGGAAAGCAAAGGGTTCCAGGCAACGAACACACTCCAGTCGAAGCTGCGTCTGCACAGTACCTTCAACGTACAGGCCGTTTTGGATACGAAAAACACGCACCGTTCCCCGAAGATAATCAACCTTCAGTTCACCCAGAGCCTGAGGGCCTGTATCTATGTTCAGGGTTAACGATTGACCGAGGTGGGCCTTGAGAAGAGCAGAAACGTCGAAACGTATCATGTCAGATGGCAAACAACCTCCCATCTCCGTTTCCATCTAAGTACGCCCAACCTGGCGAGGTAACTGTGAGGCGAACGTATTATAACATACCCATCCCCCGCCGTCAAGGATTTTTTGCCAAGTCGGCAATCACCCTTCCGCCAGATTTTGGGAGAATTCGTTCCAGTTTCTCAAGGTCGGTAACTCTCGATAAAGACCTCTGGAGCCACATAATCGTAGAAATCGGGATGGGCGCGGCCCGGATCGTCATCCCAGGTGTATCCCACGCCAGCGACGTGACCGTTACACCGGCCCCTTGCTCCCGCAGTCCCCTCTGGGAACAACGCAGAGCCATCGCGAAAGAGGCGCATCTCCCAGTGCAGGTGGCTGTTGAATCCCTGGTCATAGATCGCGGCGATGGCTTGCCCGCGGGTCACCGGCTGGCCCGGCTGGACCTGCACGTGGTCCACGTGCCAGTAAACCGAATAGATCATTTCGCCGTCCGCCAACCGGTGCTCGACGACGATGATATGTCCCTCAGCCCCGGCGTCCAGGGTGAACGCGACCACACCGTGGCCGACGGCGTGAACGGGGTCGTTTCTGGCTCCCCCCCAGACGACCTGCCCCGCCTCGTCCAGCGCCCACAGATCCACGCCAGCGTGGTAGAGCTGGCTGAAAGGAATGCTGCCATCATCCGCATCACGGAAACAGTTGGAGCGATCTCCCAGGGCCGGGTTTTGCACACCGTAGCGGGTATCCACCGCCAGCGGCCCGGTGATCCCCTGGACATACGGGCCATATGACTCGGACGGCAACAGGGGGAAATCAAATGTCCGGGCAATGGGCGGCGTCGGCCAGGGAGTGTAAGGGAAAGCAGTAGGAAACAAGGGGACTGGCTGCGGGATGAGGCCCCCGCGATAGTACCTCCACACGTAAGCCCCACCGCTCAAGCAGACCCCGACCAGACCGATGAAGAGCAGGAGCAACATGCATCCGCGACGGTTCTTTGGCACCCCATCCTCTGTCTACAACAACCAACCGATGCCCACAGCGACCAGCGCCCCCACCACCGAGGCGACGAGATTCACCAGGTCGTTCCCCAGCCAGCGCCACCCGCGCAACAGGCGCGTCGGAGCGGAGCAGCGGTGAATCCGGCGCTCGGTCTCTTTCTGGCAGGCGTCGCACCAGTAGATCGCCTGCACCGTCGCGCCCAGGACACTATCACAGAGAGAACCGAACAACCCTCCCAGCGTCGCCGCTAACAGCAGCGTGCCCGCCGCCGGCCAACCCCGGCCCAGAGCCAGCAGCCCCAGCCCTCCCAATAGGCCGATGAAAAGCGCGCCTCCCAGCGACGCGCCGGCCCCCAGCCAAGTGACGCCCCCCGACGCGCCCACCTCAACCCGTCGTCCGGTGGTGATCAGGCGCGGGGAATGCGGACTCAGCACGCCCAACTCGGTCGCCCAGGTGTCGGCGTTGACGGCCGCCATCGCGCCGGCGACGGCGAAAAACCAGGCGCCCTCCCACGCTCCACATCCCCCTACCAGGGGGAAGAGTTTAGAGCAAACGGCCAGCAGAGCCGCCACGCCTCCGTTCGCCACCGCCTGCCCCAGATCGCGCCGATGCCCTTTGGCGAACTTTTCCGCCAACCCCTGCTTGTCGCGGGCGCGATAGAAGGAAAGGGCGCTGGAGGAGATAAAAAAGGCCACGAGCAAGATCCCCCACTCCCAGCCCCCCAGTCCAAAGATGAGTGTGCCCGTGACCAGCGCGCCCACGACGCCGCTACCGCTCAACGCGCCGCGCCGATAGCCGAGCACGCCAATGGCAAGGGAGAGGACAAAGCCGCCGAGGAGTTCAAAAAGGTTGAGAGAGTCGAAGGTCACTTGCGCCTCGCGCCAGGTCGGAAAAGAGGAAATGGATTCTTGAAGACCGTATCACAATAGGTCCACAATTCCCATTATGAGATTTGTAGTAACGACTTCAGTCGTTTTGACCACCCCACCAGCGACTAAAGTCGCCACTACGAACCTAATTGCTGGTTTAGAAGCCGTACTCTCTGAAATCCTGTGCCAACTCCACAGGCCCATCAAATGTAGAAGCCGCTTCTTCGAGCCAGCGGTCATACTTCCAGGCCGCGGGCCGATAATGGATCAGCACCAGGCGAGCCGCCCCGGCTCGCTGGGCGATCTCCCCCGCCTGGGCCGCGCTGGAATGGCCCAGTGTATTCCGCGCCGCCTCGTGGATCAAGATATCGGCGTCCCGCGCCAATTCCACCACCGCGTCGCAGGGTTCGGTATCACTGGAATACGCCAATACCCTGCCGCTGAGCTTGTTCTCTATCCGCAGGCCGATGGTGGGCACCAGATGCTTCACCGGTCCACTGGTGATGCGAAACTCGTCGTCCTCCAGCACCAGCGCGCCCATCTCTTCGGCGGTGACGTGGCAAGGCACGGGAAACAGATCGGGCCACTCCTCCCAGCGAAACAGGTCCATCATCGCCTCAAACCGCTCGAGGGCATCTTGCAGGCCATACACCGGCAGCGGATCGGTCCGTCCCAGCAACCAGGTATTCATCAGCAGGATAGGGATGCCCAGCACGTGATCGGGGTGGAAATGGGTAATGATCAACCCGCGCAAGCGGTGAAGCTCAAGACGGGCGTGTTGGATCCGTATCAGGGGTCTCTCTCCACAGTCGATCAAGAAAAAGCCCTGCCTGCCCTCTACCGCCAGGTAGGTCGTCGCGTGTTGTGCATTGGGAACCGCCGCCGCCGTTCCTAAAGCCACTACTCTTGCCATAACCCTACCCTCCAAACGCCCATATCACAACCACCGGCGTCACATAGATCTCGATGACGGCCGCCAGGGCCAGCAGCGGCACAATGAGAACAACAAAGACTTTGGCAAAATCAGCCACGGCCCGTAACCACCCCTCCCCTACCGTCATTCCCTGCGCCGGCGACATAAAGGCCGCTCCCATACGCACAGCGAGCGCCGTCGCGATGGTCGCGGCGGGCAACTCCAACAGTCCATGGGGCAACACAAAAGCAGCAAAGAACAGCAGCGGATTGTACCCCAGATGCGCGACCTGGGTGACAAAGAAGAAAATGATCGCCAGAGGAGCCATGAGCAAAGTGATGGCCAACGTCCCGAAAGAGAAAACGGCCAGCAATGCCGCCGCCAATAACGACCGCACGTTTTGCTTCAACACTCCCCAGGGGCTAAAGCTCGGAAACCAGTCCATAGAGGGCAAGTCGGTGAAGGTCTCCTCGGAGACTTGATCCAACTGGAGCACCTGCGGGGGAAGCGGGTAGCGTTCAGCGAGGAAAAAGCCAACCAGAGCCGAAAAAACCAATCCGATCACAACCACTCCGATGGCCAGCCTCGAACGGCTTAGAATGATCGGAATATCGCGGCCATAGAGTCCGCCCGCCACTTTCAACCAGTGGAGTCCGATCGGCGTCTCTTGCACGGCGGGTTCAGAGAACCAATCTCCCCAACCCAGGTGTTTGCGGAACGTGCGCCACACAAAGGCGAGGTTTAATTCATCAATCTCCCGCCCCAGCAAGGCCTCGCGATTGAAGAGATGAATGCCCATGCGGATCAGGATGACGTCCACCACCAGCAGAAAGAGCACGATCCACCAGAGCACGCCATAGTCGGCCCAGAACATGATCAGAGCCTCCACCTGCACCAGGAGCGCCATGGGAATGATGATGAAACTGGCGAGCAGGTTGGCCGCCCGCACGCTCGTCGTCTGGCTGGAGACCACTACCGCGCCCGAGACCATCACCAGGCCCTCCACTGTCGTCAGCACGACCATCAGCGTGATCAAGGTCAGCGACGGCGTCCAGCCTTTGATAAAATAGAGGCCGATCAAATAGACCGCGATACCCAGGTAGGCCGCCAGCAAGGGCGGGATCATCGCCGCCAAGGTCTTGCCCAGGTAAAGCTGTGCATCGGTCAAAGGGGTAGATAGAAGCGGCTCGAGACTTCGACGCTCTTTCTCGCCCACAAACGTCTCCAGCGCGATGACCAACGAGAAAGAGATGGGAAAGAAACCGACTACCATCAGCAGAAAGGGGATCATGCGCTCGCCGACGATCGGCGCGCCATACCTGGCGACCCAGTCCAAGGCCATGTCGGCCACGAAACTCATCAGCGCGGGAAAAAAGAGCGTCAGGATGACGATGGGCACCACCATGCGCCAATCCCGCAACGTATCCCGGATCTCGCGCTCCACCAGCGCGAGCACCAACCGGATGGGTTCTCCCCTCACACGTTCGGATATCGCGACCACCTCTATTCCCCCTCCACCACCTGCAGGTAAACGTCCTCCAGGCTGCGCGGCGTTTCGCCTAATGTGACGACTCCCACTCCGTGCGTCGCCAAAAGCTGAAGCAACCGGGGATTCGTCTCTTGAAAATCGGCGGCGGAATAGCGCACCCAATTCTGACCCTGCTCCTCGATCTCGACCAGATCGGAGATGAGCTTGACCACGCCATCGGGCGGACGGTCCAAACGCAACTCCATCAGCGAGGGGCCGAGCAACTGGGTCTTTAACTCGGCCGACGTTCCCGAGGCGATAATTTTGCCCCGCCGGATGATGGCGATACGGTCGGCGAGCGATTCCGCCTCGGCCAGGTTGTGCGTGCAGATGACGATCGACCGCCGGTGATGACGCAGGCCCAGAATGGCATCCCGGACCAGTTTGGCACTGTGGGGATCCATCGCCGAGGTCGGCTCGTCCAGCAGCAGGACGGTGGGATCGTGTAACATCGCGCGGATCAGGGCCATTTTCTGTCGCATACCTTTCGAGTACGTACCCAACCGCTTGTCCCAGGCCTCAGACATACCAAAGCGGGCCAGTAATTCTCTGGCCCGACGCTCACGCTCATCGGCATCCAAGCTTAGTAGACGACCAAAAAAGTCCAGGTATTCGCCACCCCGCATGCGCAGATAAAGCCCCGGATGCTCGGTCAACAGTCCGACTCGCCGTCGAACTTCTCGCGAATGCTCGGTCACGCTGTAGCCGGCCACGAACGCCTGCCCGGCGGTCGGAGGCAGAATCGCCGCCAACATCCGCACGGTCGTCGTCTTGCCCGCCCCATTCGGTCCTAACAACGCCAGTATCTCGCCCGGCGCCACCGAAAGTGTCACCCGATCTACGGCGGTAAAATCGTCGAACCGTTTGGTCAGATCGCTCAGTTCAATCATCGTGGTTAGAACAGCGGGTTACAGGACAACAACGGATTGGGTCCTGCCCACTCCAGGGGCACACGGCCTGCAACTGCCATATTATACCAACGTTGGGCTTTTCTGGCAATGAGTAAAGGGGATTGTCGCACTAACCAACCCGCAGCGATTCAAGACGCCACTACGCTCCTACTTCTCGCCAACACGGGGCAATCGTCTGATCAAGCCATCCAACTCTGGGGCCTCGCCGGGCGACAAGTTGTAAATAGCCAGCAGGTGCTCGCCGAGCAGGGCCCCGCGCCGCTCCACCGCTTCTAGATGGGCTGGATCGTCCGCGATGCGATAGGCCTCCACCAGCAGCACCGCCTCGCGATTCAACCGCGCCAGGTCGTCCGCCGCTCTCTCCAAAGCAGCGACGTCCAAATGGCGGTGCATCGGGAGTTTAGACGCCTGGGTGAGCAGCCGCTGCTTCAAATCTTTCCACGGCATGCCGTCCAGCACCCGCGCCACCGGCCCTGTGAGCAGCTTGGTCGCCCGACGAAGCAACTCGATCGGCCGGTCCTGATCGATCTGCTGCTCCAGTTCTCGGATCCGCCGCACCCAGCGGCGCTCCTCCTTGATCAACTGAAGGGGGATGTCGACGCTGAGCACATATTCCGCCTTGCGCTCCAGGATCAGAGCCAGGTTCTCACGGGCCTCGGCCAGTTCCCGCTGCAGAGATTCCAGGTGGTCGTTCATCGCCAGTCCCCTTCAGGAAGGACTTGGAATTTGTACGTGCTCTCGAAGCGGAGTCGTCAATGGTCTGGATTTCCCGGCTGCGATTCCCGGTCGCCCGATCCTCCTCGCCGAGAGACCGCATAAACGTACAGGATTCGCTGAAGCATGGTGATTACAGAGAGCACCGCCAGCGCCCATATCATCAGAGTGTTCAGTCCCAGGGCCGACAGCACACTGATCAGCAAGATACGCTCCAGGCGGGTCAGCACTCCCACCTTGCAAGGGAAGCCCAGCGCCTCGGCGCGCGCACGCACGTAACTGACCATCGAGACCGCCACCAACGAGGCCAGGAGCAACGCCGCCTCCAGATGGGACCCCTGGCGCAGATAATGGGCCGTAAGCCCCAGGATCAGCGCGGCGTCCGAAAGCCGGTCCAGGGTCGAATCCAGAAACGCCCCAAAAAGGCTCTTTTGCCCGACAGTTCGCGCCAACAACCCATCCAGGGCATCTACCGGCCCGACGATCATCAACGACCAACCACCCCAGGTGATGTGGCCCAGGGCAAACAGGATCCCCACGCCAACCTGTAACAGGAACCCCACGATCGTGACCGTGTTGGGATGGACGCCCAGCCGACCGAGGACGCGCACGATGGGGTTCAGGATGCCTTTGGTCCGGTCACGCGCCCAGTCGGTAAACGAATCCCATCGTTTCCGCTTTCGTTTTTGCTTCATCCCCTGCTTACGTTCGACACGCTGTGCAGTGCTCATCATCCACCATCACCCTTCGATAAACGCTTCGAGCTTGCGCCGCGCCTCATCGTCGGTGAACTGGACCGGCGGCGATTTCATGAAATACGAGGACGGTTCGAGGATCGCCCCACCCAACCCCCGGTCGAGCGCCAGTTTGCAGCAGCGCACCGCGTCGATCACGACCCCGGCGGAATTGGGGCTGTCCCACACCTCCAGCTTGAGCTCCAGGTTGAGCGGCACCTCGCCAAAGGTGGTCCCCTCCATCCGAATATGGCACCACTTGCGGTCCGTCAACCAGGGCACGTAATCCGACGGCCCCACGTGGATGTCATCCGCCGGTAACTCGTGATCCAGTTGGCTGGTCACGGCGTTCGTCTTGGATATCTTTTTGGATTCGAGCCGTTCCCGCTCCAGCATGTTGTAGAAATCCATATTGCCGCCAAAGTTGAGCTGGTAGGTGCGATCGAGCCGCACACCTCGCTCGCGGAAAAGCCGGGTCAGCACGCGGTGAACGATGGTGGCGCCGACCTGGCTCTTGATGTCGTCGCCGATGACGGGAAGTCCCCGCTCTGCAAAGCGGCTCTGCCAGTATCCCTCGCGAGCGATAAAGACAGGGATGCAGTTGACAAAGCCACAGCCCGCGTCAAGCACCTGCTCCACGTACCACTTGGTCGCCATCTCGCTCCCCACCGGCAAAAAATTCACCACCACGTCGGTGCCTGTATCTTTGAGAATACGTAGGATGTCCGCTGTAGACCCCGGCGCTTTGACGATCACCTGCGAAAGATACTTGCCCAGACCATCGTGCGTCATGCCCCGGTGGACCGACACGCCAAGTCGGGGGACATCCGCGAACTTGATGGTATTGTTCGGCGGCTGCCAGATCGCCTCCGCCAGATCAAGGCCCACTTTGTCCCGGTCTATGTCGAACGCAGCAGTGAACTCGACGTCGCTCACGTGATAACCGCCCAGGTTCACGTGCATCAATCCGGGAATAAACGCATCGTCGGGCGCATCCTTGTAGAAATGCACTCCCTGTACCAACGCCGAGGCGCAATTGCCCACGCCGATGATCGCCACACGCACTTTGTCTCGCTCTGCCATCTCTTCTATCTCTCCTCATTTATGAACGATCTATGTTGAAACCTCAGTCAGTAGCTCCATAAACTCGGCCTGGCGACGCAGGATTTCAGGCAAGTTCAACGAATAGTACGCCTCCCGCCCGGCCCGTCGCATCCGAACCAGCCCGTGATCGCGCAGCGGGCGCAGGTGAAAGGAAACGAGCGGCTGACTGATGTGCAACGCCCGCGCCAACTCGGTCACGGTCATCTCTTTGTTGCTCGACAACGTCACGAGGATGCGCAGGCGTCGGATGTCTTTGAGCAGGTAGAAATAACGCGCTATCTCCCGCAACTCTTCACCAGACGCCTCGCGTCCTGGATCCATCATATCGCCTCCGCGACTTTGCAACGTATAAAGAAACGCTTCATAAAAACATACTTTATAAAAATTCGCTTATATATTAGCGCAAAATTCCAGATTGTCAAACGGGAACTTGCCAAATCATTCAAATGCGGTATAATATGATTTTAGTGCGGGGCGTAGCGCAGCCAGGCAGCGCGCACGGTTCGGGTCCGTGAGGTCCCGGGTTCAAATCCCGGCGCCCCGACTACTTGGTGAGAGGTTTCTTCCAAGATTTCTATCTGACAAAAACCCCATCCTCGTTGGATGGGGTTTTTATCATGCTTGACGCTCTCAATGGCGCGCTTTGACGGACTGCCACAACTCCTCCAACTCGTCCATCGTCAGTGCCGCCATATCCAGCCCCCGCTCGCGGACCATTCGCTCCACACCGCGAAAGCGTCGCGAAAAGCGAGCGTTCGCCCGCCGCAATGCAGCCTCTGGGTCTACGTCCAGCCAGCGCGCCCAGTTGACCACGGCGTGCAGCAGGTCGCCCAGTTCCATCTCGCGCTCTTCCCGACTGGTCGCGGCTTCTACCTCGGCGATCTCCTCGTGGATCTTGGCGACCACGCCGTCCGGCTCGGTCCAATCAAAGCCAACCCGGGCCGCGCGTCGGCTGTACGTGTCGGCCTGCTGGAGCGCCGGCAATGCCGCCGGGACGCCATCCAGCACCGAGCGCCTCTCGCCTTTCTCCTGGCGCTTCAATTCTTCCCAACGTTGCAACACCTGATCGGTCCCGCTCACAGGCCGCTCGCCCCACACGTGCGGGTGGCGATGTTTGAGCTTGACGTCGATGCCGGCGATGATCTGCGGCATTTTGAACTCGCCCGCCTCGGCGGCGATCTGGGCATGGAGCAACACTTGCAGCAACAGGTCGCCCAGCTCTTCCTGCAAGGCCTGTAGATCGCCCGCGTCAATTGCCGCCGCCGTCTCGTAGGTTTCCTCCAGCAGTCCGGCGCGCAAACTCTCGTGGGTCTGCTCGCGATCCCACGGGCAACCATCCGGCGCGCGCAGATGGGCCACGGTTCCCTGCAAGCCCTCGAAACTGCTGACGCCAGGGAGCGGCGGTACGTAGAGCGTGGTCAGGTGAGCGGCGTCGTCCCGGCGGTCAAGTTCATAGAGCGGCAGACGGACGACGCGCTGTTCAGGCGTCCCGGCTGCGTGCACCAGCGCCACCTCGTGGTCGTCGGGATACTGGTTCATCAGCGTCAGTTTGACGTCGGCGGCGAGCGCCCGGCTGTAAAGCTGCCCCACCAGCGCCGGGAGATCGGGGTTGAGCGGCGGATAATGGCGCGCCGCCAGATCCATCCCATCGTGGATCTGCAAGCCCGAAAGCGCGTCCACGCCCAATGCCGCGAGCACCGGTTCGACGAAACTCAAGCCTTCCACGATGCGCACCGCCAAGCCAGACGACTCCGCCCACGCCAGGAGCCGCTCCACCGTGGCCTCTCCCACCAGCGGATGGCCCGGCACAGCGTAGATCACGCCATCTGGCCGCCGCCCCAGTTGCAGCACCTGGCGGACGATAGCGTCATAGACCTGCGAGAAATCGTCGGCTTCCTCGTAGAGATCGTCGAAGGAACGGAACGTCAGATGCGGGCAATCGGCGGCGGCGCGCAGCCCGGCCACAGTCGGGTGGCGCTCGGTGCGCAACCAGACCTCGCTGGCTGCTTGCAGTACCTCCCAGGCTTCCCGCGTCAGGTGACGCGGATTTCCAGGCCCCAGGCCGACAACGGTGATGGCGCCCATCAGCCCCTCCCAAAATACGCAAAAAAGGGGCAAGGCCACACTGCCCTGCCCCTGAGTGTCCACGGGTACGTCTGTTTCTTTGCCTACCGCTTGGTGTACTGCGGTGCCTTCCTGGCCCCTTTGAGTCCGGGCTTTTTACGTTCTTTCACCCGAGCGTCGCGGGTGAGAAAGCCATTCTGGCGCAGAGTGGGCCGCATATCGGGGTCTATTTTGAGCAACGCCCGCGCGATACCCAGACGGATCGCTCCAGCCTGCCCCCTTATCCCGCCACCCTTGACCAGAACGCTGATGTTGTAGCGGTTCTCCATCCCCGTCGCCTCAAGCGGTTCCGTGAGATGAATAACGTCCATCTGCCGGCGAAAATACTCGTCGAGCGGTCGCTCGTTGATCACGATAGAGCCTTCACCGCCGGGAAAGAGCCGCACTCGCGCCGTAGAGGCCTTGCGTCGTCCCACTGCTTCAAAATATTCCACTGCCATCTCTCCTATCCTTCCAATTCCAACGGTTTGGGCTGTTGCGCCTCGTGGGGATGGTCTGGACCGGCATAGACCTTCAGTTTCTTGAACATCCGCCGACCCAGGCGGTTACGCGGCAACATGCCCCGCACGGCGTACTTGATCACCCGCGTAGGGTGTTTATCAAGCTGCTCACGCAGCGAGATCTCTTTGATACCACCCGGGTAACCAGAATGGCGATAGTATATCTTTTTATCCAGTTTGCCCCCGGTCACGTGAATCTTTTCGGCGTTGACGACGATCACATAATCGCCAGCGTCGACCGAGGGAGCGTAAATGGGCTTGTGCTTGCCGCGTATGATGCGTGCGATCCTGCTCGCCAGACGGCCCAGGGTCTGCCCGGTGGCATCCACCACGTGCCACTCTCGCTCGATCTCTTGTGTTTTTGTTACAAAAGTCTTTTCCACAGTTTCAAAACTCCCATCCAAGCCTAATATGTCACTTCCATCAGACACAATCCATGCGGAGGAGCGGTCTGCCCAGCTCGGCTGCGCTCACGCGACGCCAGCACCTCCACAAACTGTTCTACGCTCATCTCACCGCGCCCCACCCGGAGCAACGTACCGACGATGCTGCGCACCATCCGGTAGAGAAAAGCATTCGCCTCAATTTCAAAGGTCATCCGGGGTGGCTCCCCACCCCACCCGGCTGCCAACACGCGTCGCACGGTGACGTTGCCCTGCGGCGGCTGCCCAAAGGCGGCAAAGTCGTGCTCGCCCACCAGAGAACGAGCCGCTTCCTCCATTGCCGCCCGGTCCAACAACGTGCTCACGTGCAGGCTGTACCGGCGATTCAGCGGACAGCGCAACGGCGCGTTATAAAGCGTGTACCGGTACCGTCGGCTGCGAGCATCATAGCGCGGATGAAAGCTCGGCGCTGTCTTTCCCAATCTCTGGACAGCGATGTCGTCGGGCAAGACCGCGTTCATCGCTCGCAGGAGATCACCTATTCCATGCCGCCAGTCTGTATCGAAAGCGATGACCTGACCCACCGCGTGCACGCCAGAATCGGTGCGACCCGCCGCCAGGACAGTGATCGCCTCCTGGGTCACCTGCGCCAGCGCCGTTTCGAGCGCCTGCTGCACCGTCGGCCCGTTGGCCTGGCGTTGAAACCCTTGATAGTCCGTCCCATCGTAAGCGACAACCGCCCGCATCCGCACCGTCGCCGTGCTACGTTTACTCCTCAACCAGCTCCAGCAAAGCCATCGGCGCGGCGTCGCCTTTCCGCGGTCCCAACTTGTAGATACGAGTGTAGCCGCCCGGCCTCTCCATATAACGCGGCGCGATCTCGTTGAACATGATCTCCAAAACGTCTATCCAACGGCCGTCAATGCCTTTCACCCAGCGGTTGATGCGACCGCTCACCAGGCGACGAGCGTGAACGGCGCGACTTGGATCGTCCGCCTCCGCCGCCAGGCCCCGCTTTGCCAGCGTGATCAACTTCTCTGCATATCCACGGATCGCCTTGGCCTTGGCCGCGGTGGTCTCGATGCGACCATGGCAGAGCAAGGCCGTCACCAGATTGCGGCGCAAGGCCCTGCGATGGGCGCCAGAACGATTCAGTTTTTTGCCTGCAACACGATGTCTCATCTCTCCCCCTCCCTCAGCTCTCGATATCCTTCAAGTAGCCTTCTTCACGAAGACGCATTCTCACTTCCTTCAACGATTTTGCCCCAACGTTACGGACGGCCAGCAATGCGTCCTCCCCGCCGTCCTTCAGCATTTCCACAACCTCGCCCACGCTTTTGACGCCCGCGCGTCTGAGTGCGTTGAACACGCGCGTACTCAGATCCAGTTGATCGAGAGGCATTTCGTACATCTCATCTGGCAAATCCTGCTCTCCCTCAGCCTCCGGCGGTTCCGCGCTCGCCTCCTCCAAGGTGAGGCCTGCAATCAATCGTATATGCATCAGCAAGATACGCGCCGCTTCCTTGAGTGCATCGAAGGGTTTTATCCGACCATCGCTCCAGATCTCGAGCGTCAGACGATCATAATCGGTCATCTGCCCAACCCGCGCTCGATCCACGTCGAAAGCAACGCGGCGAATCGGGCTAAATATGGCATCCACGGGCAACTCACCGACGAGCAACTGTCCATGCTCTCTCTCGTCCGAAGGCCGATACCCTCTGCCATGCTCAACGGTGAAATCAATGTCGAGAGAGGTATTCGGGGCGTCCACGGTAAAGAGATAAAGATCGGGGTTTAGAATTTCAATCTCCGGCGGAGCCATAATATCGCCAGCCGTAACCGTGCCCTCGTTCTGTACGTGCAGAGACATGTGCATCGCTTCATCCCCCTCCATCTTGAGGCGCAGTTGTTTGACCTGCAAGATAAAGCGCATCACGTCCTCTCGCACGCCCGGAATGGCCGTAAATTCGTGCGGGACGTCAGAGATGCGGATCGAGGTCACAGCCGCGCCAGAAAGGGATGAAAGCAACACCCGTCGGAGCGCGTTGCCCACTGTAATTCCAAAACCGCTCTCCAGAGGGCCGATCACAAATCGCCCATACATCTGAGAGATTACGTCTGTTTCAACTTTTGGTAGTACTTGAACAGCCAACCATCGCCTCCTTTTCTAGCCCTTGGCCTGGATAGAAAATGAATGCGCTGTTGATGAGGAACAAAACGAAAACCAGGAACCAAGCCATTGTCCCAATAACATCCCCAAGCACTCTGGCCGGATCTAGCGTGAATAGTGCTCCACGATCAATTGTTCGTCCAACGCCGTGCTGATTTCTTCTCGCGTTGGTTCCTTCAGCATTCGCCCCGTCATCGCCGCTGCATTCAAACTCAGCCAGCTCTGCACACTTCCCTCGTCCAAGTCCTGAGCCCGTTCCTTGAAGTAGGTGCGCTTGCGGCTCTCCGGTCGCACCGCGATCGTATCCTGCGGCTTGACCAGGTAAGAGGGGACCTTAGTGCGCCGTCCATTGACGACAAAATGACCGTGCGATACCAATTGGCGCGCCTGTGCCCGCGAGTCAGCAAATCCCAGTCGGTAGACGACGTTATCCAATCGCCTCTCCAGCAAAATGAGCAGGTTTTCACCTGTGAGGCCAGGGCGACGCTCCGCGATTTCGTAAAAGCGCCGGAATTGACGTTCCAGCACCCCATAGATGCGCCGGGCCTTTTGTTTCTCGCGCAATTGGCGCGCATAATCGGACTGGCGGCGGCGACGGAAGCGAGCCACCCAACCGTGGTCGCCCGGTGGATAGCCGCGCTTGCGCTCGAAGGGACACTTGGACGAAAAACAGCGTTCTCCCTTCAAGAACAACTTTTCCTCTTCACGACGGCACAGTTTGCAAGCTGGACCGGTATATCTCGCCATACTTTTTACTCCTCCGAAAATAACTCTGTAGGTCGGCAGGCAACCGGAGGTTGCACGTTATCCGACACTATGGCGGTTAGCAAAACCGCCCTACATTTTCGTCCTTCTGAGTGAACGGAGTTCATGGTGACTCCTCTGTTTATCCGCTCGTACCTCGAGGGAAATTAGCTACGTTCGGCGCCTCTTGGGCGGGCGACAGCCATTGTGCGGGATCGGGGTCACGTCGGTGATCGAGAGGATCTGCATGCCCGCCGCCTGAATGGCGCGAATAGCCGCCTCCCGTCCAGGGCCAGGCCCTTTGACAAAGATGTCCACTTCAACCATGCCATGCTCTCTGGCATCCCCGGCCGCCTTTCTGGCAGCCTGCCGCGCCGCAAAAGATGTGCTCCTGCGCGCCCCTCTGAAACCAACCGTTCCGCTGCTAGCCCAATTGACGACGTTCCCCTGCTGATCGGTCATCGTCACGATCGTGTTATTGAATGTGGCATGAATGTGGGCCTGCCCATGCGGCACATTTTTTCGGACCCGACGCCGTCTCGTTCGTTGTCCTCTAGCTGCTTTAGCCATCCACTCCTCCCTACTACTTCTTCTTCATCCCACGTCTTCGCCCACGACCCGGCACCGTCTTGCGCGCCCCTCTGCGGGTACGCGCGTTCGTGCGGGTACGCTGACCGTGAACGGGTAGATTGCGCATGTGGCGTATGCCCCGGTAGCACCGGATGTCTTTGAGGCGCCGGATGTTCATCTGTACCGCACGCCGCAAGTCGCCCTCGACCATGTAACCCCGGTCAATCGCCGTGCGCAGCCCGGCAATCTCTGCTTCTGTCAGGTCTTTGACCCGAGTGTCGGGGTCCACGCCCACTTCGTCCAGAATCTCGTTGCTCAAGGTACGCCCGATGCCATAGATATACGTCAGGCCGATCTCTACTCGCTTGTTTCTCGGCAAGTCTACACCTGCAATACGTGCCATGTTTCCCCCAAAAAGATTTAGGGATTTGGAGATTCGAGATCTGGAGATAAGCATCAACAAATCTCAAATCAACAAATCCAAGATCCACTACCCTTGTCGTTGTTTGTGCTTTGGATTACTGCAAATGACGCGCACGACGCCACGCCGTCGAATAATCTTGCACTTTGGACAACGTCGTTTTACTGAAGCTGATACCTTCATCTCTCTCTCCCCCTGATCAGACTATTCACCGTTTAAGCGTGTCAGAATATCCGCCTCACCGTTGGTGATGGCGATCGTATGCTCAAAATGGGCGGTCAATTTTCCATTGCACGAAACCACCGTCCAATGATCGTCCAGAACCTGCACACGAGGGTCCTGGATCAGCACCATCGGTTCCAGCGCCACGGTCATCCCCTTGCGCAAACGCACTCCCTGCCCCGGCTGACCAAAGTTTGGCACCTGGGGGTCTTCGTGCATCTCGCGCCCAATGCCGTGTCCGGTGTATTCGCGCACAACGCTGTACTTGCGGCTCTCAATGTGAGACTGGATGGCCGCAGAGATATCGCCCAAACGGTTGCCTGCTCTGGCCGCGGCGATCCCGGCGTAGAGCGCGCCTCGCGTCACCTCAAGCAGCTTTTGCGCAGCCGGGCTGATCCGCCCCACCGGCAGTGTGATAGCCGCATCGCCGTGATAGCCGTCCACGATGGCACCTACGTCTATACTGATAATGTCCCCTTCCTGCAAGATGCGCGGACCCGGGATGCCATGCACCAATTCTTCATTCACCGAAGCGCAGATGCTGGCGGGAAATGGGTTTTTACTGCCAGGCGGGTACCCTTTGAAGGAGGGGATCGAATGGTGCTTGCGCACAATGATCTCGTTCGCCCACTCGTTCAGTTCCGCCGTCGTAACGCCCGGCGCAACCCGCTCGCGCATCGTATTCAGCACCTCGGCCACGACCTGGCTGGCCCGGCGCATTTTTTCAATCTCGGCGCTCGATTTCAGCGTGATCAACGTCCGTCCACCATAGATTAAGGTCGGATAGTGTACCTACTACCAACCTACTTGATAAATCCCTCATAGTGACGCATCAAGAGTTGGGCCTCCAACTGACGCATCGTATCCAGCACCACGCCAACCGCAATTAGCAGACCAGAAGAGCTGATGAGCAGACTACTGGCTGGCATAAACAGGCCCACGATAAAGGGCAAAACTGCCACGCCGCCCAGGAATAGCGCTCCCACCAGGGTGATACGCCGGTAAATGGTGTTGATATAATCGGCCGTTCTCTTACCTGGCCGGACACCGGGAATAAAGCCCCCCTGGCGCTTTAACGCGCCCGGCAGATCTTGCTGTTGAATCATCACATCCGTATAAAAGTAGGTGAATCCCACCACAAACAGGAAGTATATGACGCTGTACCAGGGAGCCCGTGTATCAAAGAAACTCACGACTCCATTCGCTATCCTGGCCGCCAGCCCCTCGCCGCCGACGAAAAATTGCGCGATCATGCCCGGAAAGGCGAGAAATGATTGGGCAAAGATCAACGGGATCATCCCGGCGGTGTTGATCCGCAGGGGGATGTGGGTGCTTTGCCCGCCGTACATCTTGATGCCCCGCACGCGCTTGCCATACTGCACCGGGATCCGTCGCTCCCCCTCCTGCACGACGACAATGACAAACATGGTGATGGCCATGATAGCCAGAAAGATGCCGACCATCAGCACGCCCATCCCCACGCCGCCGCCCTCCATTCCCTGGGCCTGAGTCCAGGTGCGCAGGATGTTCTGGGGCATGCCGGCCACAATGCCGCTAAAGATAATCATAGAAAGTCCGTTGCCAATGCCCTGCTCGGTGATCAACTCGCCCAACCAGATGGCGAACATCGTTCCGGCCGTCATCGCTATCAACACCGAGATGGTAGGCAAAATAGTCTCTGCGCTAAAACCAAAGTTGGGCAAAACAGGCGTCGTGGCGCTGGCATTGATGATGCGGATCTGCCCAATCGCCTGCAACAATCCCAGGGGAATGGTCAGGTAGTACGTCCACTGATTGAGCTTTTGCCGCCCCGCGTCCCCTTCCATGGCCAGCCGTTCCAGGGCCGGGATGATGGGTTGCAACAACTGCATGATAATGGAAGCGGTGACGTAAGGATACACGCCGTTCGCCATGACCGAGAAACGCGCCATAGCCCCACCAGAAAGCATGTCCAACAGATCGAAAATCTGCCTGGCCCCGCCAGTCAGTTGTTGAAGCGCCTCTGGGTTGACTCCCGGCACCGGCACGTGCGCTACCAGCCGGTAAATGACCAGGATCAGTAATGTATAGAATAACTTGCGCCTCAGATCCGGCAAGTTCATCGCGTTTCGTACGGCCTGAATCATAGTTTCATTCCCCTGTTCATAGTCAGTAATCAGCAGGCGGAGCTAGCGGGTTCGATAGCCTCCGCGCTGCCAGGGCAGTTCCTCGATCTCTCCGCCGACAGCTTCGATCTTGGCCCTGGCGCTGCTCGAAAATCGGTGCGCTTTCACCACGAGCGGGTGCTGTAGCTCTCCGCGCCCCAGGATAGCCACCAACTCGTCCGCCCGCTTGATGACGCCAGCTTCAACCAGCGTCTCTGGGGTAACTTCCGCCCCCTCCTGGAAACTCGCCAATCGCTCCAGGTTGACCGGTGTGAAGTGAACACGCCAGGGATCCTGGAAATCTGTACCGCGCGGTTGGGGCGTCCTCTGCCACAACGGCGTCTGCCCACCCTCGAATCCCGGTCGCACGCCGCCGCCGCTACGGGCGTTTTGCCCTTTGGTGCCTCGTCCGGCTGTCTTGCCCTGTCCCGCAGCGCGACCCCGCCCCACTCGTCTCCGTTTTTTCTTCGCTCCCGCAGCGGGTTTCAATTCATGCAACTTCATTCCCCTGCCTCCATCGTCCCGTTGTTGGTAATTTCCTCTACGGTCACCAGGTGTTTCACCCGGTCGACCATTCCACGGACGATCGGCGTATCCTTCCGTTCCACCGTCTGATGCATCCGGCGCAGGCCCAGCGCCTGCACAGTACGCTTCTGGCGGTAAGAATACCCAATCGGACTTTTGGCCAGTGTAATACGCAACTTGTTGCTCATCGTCCTCGACTCCAAAATGGCATGACCTTTTCTTTGGGCACGCCCCGCGCGCGGGCCACGTCCTCCACGGTGCGCAGCCTGTACAGTCCATCCAATGTCGCCCGCACCATGTTGAGAGCGTTGGCGCTGCCCAGCGACTTGGTCAGCACGTCCTGGATGCCGACGGCCTTGAGCACCGCACGCACGCTACCGGCGGCGATCACGCCCGTACCGGGCGCGGCTGGCTTGAGAAGCATCTTGGCCCCCCCGCACTCTCCGATCACCTCGTGGGGGATCGTGGAATCCATCAGCACCACTGGCTTCATGTTGTTTCGCGCTCGATCCATTCCCTTGTGGATCGCATCGGGCACACCGCGCGCCTTGCCGATCCCCATACCCACTCGCCCGCGATTGTCGCCTACCACGGCCACGACGCGGAAGCCAAAACGCCGGCCACCCTTGACGACCTTGGCAACTCGCGTTATATCCACTACGTGCTCATCAAGCTCGTCTCGTTCTTCGAATTGCGCCATTCTGCCTCCATCCTCACTTAGAAATCAAGTCCACCTTCACGAGCAGCATCGGCCAAAGCCTTTACGCGACCGTGGTACTTGTATCCACCGCGATCAAAGACTACCTGCTTTACGCCCTGGCTCAACGCGCGCTCCGCCAAAACCCGACCCACCACCCGTGCCTGTTCGATCTTGGCCAGCCCTTCCAGTTGCGGCCGGACCTCTGGGTCGATGGTCGAAGCGGAAAGTAACGTGTGTCCCTTCCCATCGTCGATCACCTGAGCATAGATGTGACGCAGGCTGCGAAAAATATTCAGGCGCGGCCGTTCCGACACGCCCACCACGTGCTTCCGCACGCGCCGATGTCGCTTCAAACGAGCCGCCCGACGGTTAATTTCTGGCATATCCTATCCTCGATTCACCAACTAGACTATCAATAAGCGCCGATCTTGCCGGCCTTGCCCGCTTTCTGAGGAACGTGCTCGCCGACGTAGCGAATGCCCTTGCCCTTGTAAGGCTCCGGCGGTCGCCAAGCACGGATCTCTGCCGCTGTACGTCCGACCAGATCTTTGTCCATCCCGCTTACCGTGATTACTTTTGTACGAGCCTCAACCTCAAACTGGATTCCCTCCGGCGGGCTGATGCGCACCGGGTGCGAGAACCCTAATTGTAAATCCAGACTGCCGTCTCCCTGCAACTCCACCCGATACCCCACGCCCTGGATCTCTAACTGCTTCTGAAATCCCTCCACTACACCGATGACCATGTTATCCAAGAGCGTCCTGGTCAGACCGTGCAATTCCCGATGACGTCGCTGATCGGTTGGACGGCGCACGCTCAACTGGCCCTGCTCCGTGTCCAGCGCGATCTCCATATCGTGGTGAAACTGGCGGGAAAGACTGCCTTTGCGTCCCGTCACCGTCACCTGATTACTACCCTGAATATCCACCCGTACTCCCTCAGGCAGAGAGATGGGCATCTTGCCAATTCGTGACACTACTAGCCTCCCTCGAAAATTCTCGGCTGGGCTACGCCGGGCCTACCAAACGTGGCACAACATCTCGCCGCCCACACCCAGGCGACGAGCCTGTTGGCCCGTCACAACCCCCTTGGACGTAGACAGGATAGCGATACCCATGCCGCTCCGCACCCACGGTATCTCCGAAACGGGCGTATAGACGCGACACCCCGGCTTGCTAATACGCTCCAGTTCCGTGATCACCGGTTTGCGCTCTTTCCTCTTACCTGCATACTTGAGTTTGAGGATCAGTTGCGGTTGTGGGCGCTCATCCGTCACGCGATAGTCCGCGATGAATCCCTCGTCCTTCAAAATTTTGGCAATCGCTACCTTCATCTTGGACGAAGGCATGCTCACACGCGCGTGTCCTACCATCAACCCGTTGCGGATGCGCGTCAACATATCAGCTATTGGATCAGATACCGTCATCGGTCAAAACCTCGTTTTCTTTGGCTCACGCTGACGCCGCCTAAGCTTACGCCGCTTATGCTTACGCCGCTTATGCTTACCAGCTCGATTTTCTCACACCAGGAAGCTCGCCTCTCAAGGCCAGTTCTCGAAAACAGATACGACATAGTTGAAAGCGCCGCATATAGCCTCGCGGACGACCGCACCGCTGACAGCGATTTCGCACTTGCACCTCGTACTTGCGCTTTTGTTCTCGTACAATCATACACTCTTTCGCCATACCGACTCCTTCAATCCAGGCTATTGGCCAGGCTACTGTCTACGGCGGAACGGCATTCCCAGTAATGTCAGCAACTCTCGTCCTTCATCATCTGTACGAGCCGTAGTCACAATGCTGATCTCCATACCGCGGATCTTGTCAATCGAATCGTACACAATCTCTGGGAACACGAGCTGCTCGTTCAACCCCAACGTGAAATTCCCGCGTCCATCGAGGGTGTCGTTAACACCGCGAAAGTCACGCCGACGGGGCAGTGCCACGTTGCACAACCGATCGAGAAACGCCCACATCCGCTCTCCCCGCAGCGTCACCTTGACGCCGATGGGATCGCCCTCCCGGACCTTGAAAACCGATATGGAGCGACGAGCGCGAGTAATTACGGGCTGCTGCCCCGTGATCGTCGCAATGTCCCGCACCGTGTGATCCAGAGCCTTGGCATTTTCCAGCGCCTCGCCTACGCCGACGTTGACCACGATCTTTTGTAGGCGCGGCGCCTCCATGATGTTCCGGTAACCAAACCTTTCCATCAGCGCGGGCCGGACTTGTTCTGTATAACGCTCTTGCAAACGTTGCATCAATCTACCTTCCTACTTAACTAATCGCTTCGCCGCACGCTTTGCACACGCGCACCTTTTGCCCATCCTCCTGCCGCTTGAACCCAACGCGGGTGCGTTCATTGCAATGCGGGCAGACCAGCATAACGTTGGAGATGTGGATCGGGGCCTCGAATTCGATGATGCCCGGTTGAATGTCGCGACGCCCGGCACGCATGGGGCGCTGGTGCTTCTTAACAATGTTGACACCAGAGACAAGCACCCGGTTCTTGGCCGGAAAAACCCGCTGCACCGTGCGCCGATATCCCCGATAGTTGCCAGAGATTACTTCTACTGTATCACCTTGCTTGATTCGGCTAGTCACCGTACATACTCCTTCGTGTGGTCACACCTACAGTACTTCTGGGGCCAGCGAGACGATCTTCATAAACCCTTTTTCTCGCAGTTCGCGGGCCACCGGCCCAAAGATGCGCGTGCCCATCGGGTTGAACCCCGCCCCTTCCAAGATCACCGCCGCGTTGTCGTCAAAGCGGATGCTCGAACCGTCGGGACGGCGATACTCCTTGGCCGTGCGCACGATCACGGCCCGCACGATCTCGCCTTTCTCTACCTGCGCTCTCGGAGCAATGCGTTTTACGCTCGCCACGACAATGTCGCCCACGCTGCCGTATCTTCGCGAGGATCCTCCGGTCACACGAATGACCATCAGGTCACGCACGCCCGTGTTATCGGCCGCTCGCACCCAACTCTCTTGTTGAATCATCGCCCAACCTCCGTATAGTTTTGCGACTCGTCCAGCGACACCTCCGAAAGCGCGGAGCGCTTTAATATCTCCTCCACGCGCCAGCGCTTTTCACGGCTCAACGGGCGGGATTCTACAATACGCACGAGGTCACCGATCCGGCAGGCGTTTTCCTCGTCGTGCGCCTTGTGCTTTTTCTTCAAACGCAACACTTTTTTGTACAGGGGGTGGCGCGCCAGCCGTTCGACCTCGACTACCACCGTCTTGTCCATCTTGTCGCTCACTACGCTGCCCACCAATCTCTTACGCTGTCCTTTCACTCTACTTCCTCCCCGACCAACTCGGCGATCAATTCACGCTCGCGCAGGATCGTTTTCATTCGAGCGACGTCACGCTTCACACTTCTTCTCTGGTTATGATCCTCCAGGCGCCCCAGATGCATCTGACGGCGCAGCGCAAACAGCTCCCGGTAGGCATCCTCCAGCCGGTTTTCTATCTCTTCGGTAGTCCAGGTTCGAATCTCTCGCGCTTCCATCAATCACTCTCCACCCGTCATCTCTTCTCGTTTTACGAACCGACAGCGAATGGGCAGTTTGTAAGCAGCCAGGCGGAATGCCCGGCGCGCCTGTTCTTCCGAAACGCCGCTCAACTCGAACATGATCCGACCGGGCTTGATCACGGCGACGTAGTGATCCACGTCTCCCTTGCCCTTGCCCATGCGCGTCTCGGCAGGTTTGACCGTGACCGGCTTGTCGGGAAAGATACGAATCCAATATTTCCCGCGCCGCCGCACGTGGCGCACGATCGTTTGTCGAGATGCCTCGATCTGCCGCGCTGTGATCCACGCCGGTTCCAGTGCCTGCAATCCATAATCTCCAAAGGCGACCGTGGCCCCCCGCGTGGCCTTGCCCTTCATCCGGCCGCGCATCTGCTTGCGAAACTTGAAACGTTTTGGCATCAACATAGTCTTGCTCCTCAACGAGTCAGACAGTCACATCGAACTATCCAACGGTATTGACTAGACGACGAACGGCTCTGCCTGCTCTTCTTCCTCAGACAATACCTCACCCTTATAGATCCAGACCTTCACCCCGATGTTGCCGTACGTGGTATGCGCTTCATCCAGGGCGTAATCAATGTCGGCGCGCAACGTCTGCAACGGCACCCGTCCCTCGCGCCGCCATTCCCGGCGCGCCATCTGAGCTCCAGCCAGACGCCCCTTGCACTCGACCTTGACGCCCTGCGCACCGGCGCGCATCGTCGCCGTTACAGCCCGCGCCATCGCCCGACCGTGGTAAATACGTCGTTCTAATTGAGAGACGATGTTGTTCGCCACTAACCGGGCATCCAACTCCGGCTGTTCCACTTCTTGCACATCGATAGAGATGCGTTTATCTGTCACCTCTTCCAATTCCTGCCGCAATTGTTTGACAGCGGAGCCTTTGCGCCCAATGACGATACCAGGCTTTGCCGTCCAGAGGGTTACGGAAACTTGCTTCGGGAATCGTTCAATATCAATACGAGAAATACCCGCACGCGTCGAGACCGTATCCATGATGAACTGACGAATTTCCAAATCCTCGTGCAGCATGTTGGCGTAATCGTCGTTCTCGGCATACCAATGCGATTTCCAATCACGGATCACGCCGATTCTGAACCCATAAGGATGTACTTTGCGCCCCAAATCCTTCCTCCTTACTCTATCTCATCCAACACCACGGTGATGTGCGAGGAACGCTTGCGAATGGGTCGCACGCGGCCGCGCGCGCCATACCGTCGCCGCCAGCCTTTTCCAGGCATCACACCTGGCCCTTCATCGGCCATGATCTTGGCTATGTACAACTCGTCACGTGGAATGCCAAAGTTCTCCTCCGCATTCGCAATGGCGGAGTAAATCAATTTCTGTACTGGAGTCGCCGCAGCGTGAGGAAGAAAGTACAGCATATCCAACGCTGCCTCGACCTCCAACCCTCGCATCTGGTCGATCACCCGCCGAATCTTGCGTGCTGGCATCGGCACGTGTTTCGCCTGAGCCCTTATCTCAGCCATACCCTATCTCCTACCTTCGTTGTACTCCCACTCGGCCTTTCTTTTCTCTTTTTATGTGACCTCGGAAGGTGCGCGTGGGAGCAAATTCACCTAGCTTGTGTCCTACCATATCCTCCGTGATATAGGTCGGCACGTGCCGTCGACCGTCGTGCACGGCGATGGTATGCCCGACCATCTGCGGGAAAATCGTCGAAGACCGGGACCAAGTGCGGATCACTTTCTTTTCCCCTCTCAGGTTCAAGTCTTCGATCTTTTGCAATAACTTTGGATCGATGTACGGATACCGTACTGCTCTCCTCGATGACGATTGTGCCATTCTCCGTCTCCCCTCTTATTACTCCTATCTCTTATCGTCGTCGTTTGCCGCGCCGGCGCACAATGTACTTTTCAGAATCTTTGTTGCGCCGCGTCTTTTTGCCCAGAGTCTTTTTCCCCCAGGGCGACTTGGGGCTTGGCATACCGATCGGCGCACGTCCCTCGCCGCCCCCGTGGGGATGGTCGCGAGGCGACATGGCCGAACCACGCACCGTCGGCCTCCACCCTCGCCAGCGCTTGCGGCCAGCTTTACCCAGCTTGACATTGCCGTGTTCCACGTTGCCGACCTCGCCAATGGTGGCCATGCATCCCCGCGGCACCATGCGCACCTCGCCGCTGGGCAGGCGCAGTGTCACATACTTCCCCTCCTTGGCCAGGATCTGCACCGAGGTCCCTGCCGAGCGGGCAATTTGTCCGCCCCGCCCCGGGACCAACTCGACGTTGTGCACCATCGTCCCCGGCGGGATACGCTCCAGGGGCAGCGCGTGCCCCACTTCGATCTCGGCGTTCCCGCCGCTCATGAGCGTGTCGCCCACCTTCAATCCCAGCGGCGCGATGATGTACCGTTTTTCACCGTCCGCGTAGGCCAGCAATGCGATACGCGCCGAGCGATTGGGGTCGTATTCAATACTCTTCACTCGAGCGGGAATGTCCACTTTGTCTCGCTTGAAATCAATCAACCGGTACATGCGCTTGTGCCCGCCGCCCCGATGACGCACCGTAATACGTCCGTGCGTATTACGACCCGCGCGCTTGCGCAACGGACGCAACAAACTGCGCTCGGGTTTGGTACGCGTGATCTCGTCTCCCCTCAGATCGGTTCGAAATCGCTGCCCTGGCGAAGTCGGGTTATATGTCTTTATCGCCATGCTATGCTACCTCCCATCGTGGTGTAGGCCCCTATGCGACTACGCCCTCAAACAGGTCCATCCGCTCGCCTTCCGCCAAAGTGACCACGGCCTTTTTCCACGGTGGACGGTATTTTCTCCACCCCTGCTTGGCCGGCATAATCATCACGTTGACCCTCGCCACGTCCACGTCAAAAATATGTTCCACCGCCCGCTTGATCTCGATCTTGTTCGCATCCAAGTGCACCTCAAAGACGTACTGCCCCAACTCGGACGCTTGATAGCGTGTTTTTTCTGTATCAATGGGCCGGATGATAACCTCGTAAGCGTTCATCATTCACCTTCAGTAATCAGTAGCCAGTGTGCTGCTTATCCAAGAATATCCTCGATCACTTGGATTGCATCCAGCGGCGCCAACACGTAATCGTATCCCAATAGATCGCGGACGTTGAGATAATTGGCCCGCAACGTCTTGACCTGCGGCAAGTTACGGGCAGATTTCTCCACGGCCTCGTTCCGCTCCGGCAGCAGGATCAGCACGTTCTGCCCCAGGCCCAAGTTCTCCAGAAGCGCGATCATCTCTTTCGTCCTGGGCGTCTCCATCTCCAGTGCGTCCATCACGACGATCTGATCCTCCAACGCCTTGATCGATAAAGCAGAACGTAGCGCAGCGCGTCGCATTTTACGCGGCATCTTTTTTGTATATTTGCGCGGTCTCGGCCCGTGAGCCACCGCGCCGCCGACGAACAGGTTGGCGCTGCGACTGCCGTGTCGCGCCCGCCCGGTACCCTTCTGACGGTACCATTTGGCCGTGGTGCGATTTACCTCGCTGCGCGTCTGCGCTTTGTGCGTCCCCTGGCGGGCGTTCGCACGCTGGCGCACAAACGCTTGATGCATCAACGGCACGCTGATCGGCGCTTCAAAGATGTCAGATCGCAATTCGACATCGCCCGCCTTTTCACCTCTGACGTCGTACACCGGAATAATCATGATTCTCCCCTCGGTGCCTCCCAACTAGGCTTCACCCCGTTGCTTGGCCAACTCACCTGACTTGCGAGCCTGCTTGACGATCACCAGTCCCCCATTAGCGCCAGGCACACTGCCCTGCACAGCCAGCAGGTTTCGCTCTGGATCCACCAATTCGACGCGCAAGTTCTGGGCCGAAACGCGCACGCCGCCCATACGACCAGGCATCCGTTGACCCTTCCACACGCGAGAAACGTGGGTCGTCCCGCCGATAGAGCCAGGGGCGCGATGGCGATCCGATTGCCCATGCGTCTTGGGACCGCCCTTGAAACCATATCGCTTGACCCCACCGGCAAAGCCGCGCCCTTTCGAGGTGCCCACCACGTCCACCTGGTCACCTGCTTCAAAGACATCCACCAGGATGCGCTGTCCTTCTTCAATATCCTCCCGGCGCTCCCGGAAACGGAACTCACGCAGGTGGCGCAACGGGGGCAATTTGTTGCGCTTCAGGTGGCCCTTCTCGCCGCCGCTCATGCGCTGAGGCTTTACTTCTTCAAAACCGAGCTGAACGGCATGGTATCCATCCTTCTCCGGCGTCTTGATCTGGGCCACGTAACATGGTCCAGCCTCAATGACAGTCACGGGGATGGCCTCACCGTGCTCGTTGAATATCTGTGTCATGCCGACTTTTCTACCCAGAATTGCCTTCACAGCATACCTTCCCATTCGTTAGTCAAGTAGTTGGACTCTGACCCAAGAGAGACAATTCTGGAGGAGAGAGCAGGTAAATCCTGTCTCTCTCCTCCGCGTTTTTGCTCTTATGTCAACTTGCTTATAGCGTGATTTCGATGTCCACACCGGCTGGCAGATTCAGCCGCATCAAGGAATCAATCGTCTTGTCATCAGGCTCAATCACATCAATGAGCCGCTTATGCGTGCGGATCTCAAAGTGTTCATGCGAGTCCTTGTGAACGAACGTCGAACGACGAACCGTAAACCGCTCGAGCTTGGTAGGCAGGGGCACCGGCCCTGCCACTCTAGCCCCTGTTCGTTCGGCGCTTTCCACAATGCGTTTAGCTGATTCATCGAGCACACGATGATCATACGCCTTCAACCGGATGCGGATCCTCTGCTTTGCCATACTTCAATATCATCCTTCAAAAATTAGAACGTCGCCCTAGTCCAGGATCTCTGTCACAGCGCCCGCGCCGACCGTCAGGCCGCCCTCGCGAATGGCGAAACGAAAGCCCTTCTCGATAGCCACCGGCTCGAGCAATTCGATCTCCAGGTTGACGCTGTCGCCCGGCATCACCATCTCGACGCCCTCGGGCAGGGTGATCTCTCCCGTCACGTCCAGGGTGCGGACGTAGAACTGCGGGCGGTAGCCGCTGAAGAACGCCTTGTGACGCCCACCCTCATCCCGGCGCAGCACGTACACCTCGCTCATAAAGTGCTTGTGAGGTTGGATGCTGCCTGGAATCGCGATCACCTGGCCGCGCTGCACTTCGTCTCGATCGACGCCTCGCAGCAACAGGCCGGCGTTGTCGCCCGCCATCACCACGTCCAGCTTTTTGCGGAACATCTCCATATCGGTGCAGATGGTCTTGCGAGACTCTTCCTGCAAACCGACGATCTCCACCTCGGTCATGGGCTTCATCGTGCCGCGTTCGACACGGCCCGTGACGACCGTCCCCCGGCCCTTGATCGAGAACACGTCCTCGACGGACATGAGGAAAGGCTTGTCCTCGTCGCGCACCGGCGTGGGGATGTATTCGTCCACCGCCCGCATCAACTCCCAGATGCACTGGTACTCGGGGGCATCGGGGTCGGTGCTCTCGCTGTTGAGCGCGTTCAGAGCGCTTCCGTGCACGATCGGCGTCTCGTCGCCGGGGAAGCCGTACCCGTCGAGCAGTTCCCGCAACTCAAGCTCGACCAGCTCCAGCAGCTCGGGATCGTCCATCAGGTCCACCTTGTTCAAAAAGATCACAATGGCCGGCACGTTTACCTGAGTCGCCAGGAGGACGTGCTCCCGCGTCTGGGGCATCGGGCCGTCCGCCGCCGAAACGACGAGGATCGCCCCGTCCATCTGAGCGGCGCCGGTGATCATGTTCTTGATATAGTCGCGGTGACCTGGGCAGTCGATGTGAGCATAGTGCCGATTCTCCGTCTCGTACTCGACGTGCGCGATAGCTACAGTCAGGATCTTGGTCGCATCCCGACGGAACATTTTCGCATCGGCCCTGGCCACTTCGTCGTATGCCTGATACTCGGCCCAACCCTTCAGAGATAGCACTTTGGTCAGGGCCGCGGTGAGTGTCGTCTTACCATGGTCAATGTGGCCGATGGTACCCACGTTAACATGGGGCTTTGTACGTTCGAATTTCTCTTTTGCCATTTTTCGCTCCTTCCTCAATTATCACTTTAATACGTGCCAGCCTCCGCCTGCCTCAATCAAATAAGGCGATGGCGTCCATCCGATGCTGGTCTACTTCTGCGTAATGATCGAATTCCATTGTAAACGTGCCCCGTCCCTGGGTCAAGCTGCGCACACTGGTGGCATACCCAAACATCTTGGCCAGTGGGACAAAGGCGTGTATCACTTGTATTCCTCCCGCCCGAGCCGCCATCTCTCGGATCTCGGCTCCGCGAGCGTTAAGGTCCGACATCACCTCGCCGGTATAGGTCTCTGGCACAACGACTTCCAAATCCATCAACGGCTCCAAAAGAACCGGCCCGGCTTTTTCCACGGCCTGGCCAAAAGCCTGGGCACCGGCCACTTTGAAGGCCAATTCCGACGACGTGTCCTCATCCAACTCTGCATCGAGCAATCTGACCCTCACGTCGACCAATCTGTACCCGGCCAACACCCCACTCTCCATGGCCTCGCGGCAACCCCGCTCCACCGCCTCGACGAATTCCCGGGGCAACTCCCAACCTCCCTGCCGACGCGTGGCGTCTTGAAAGGCAAAATTGCCGCCCGCAGGCAGCGGTTCTACTTCCAGCCAGACACGGCCAAAATGAGGCCGTCCTCCGGTCTGTCGGTCGAACAGTCCTTCACCCTTGGCCCGCTGGGTGATCGTCTCGCGATAACTGACCCGGGGGCGGCTCACCCGCCCGCTCACGCCAAACTCGCGCATCAGCCGGTCGGTTAGGATCTCCAGGTGCAATTCGCCCATGCCGGAGATGAGGGTCTGCCCGGTGTTCTCGTCCGTCCGCACGACAAAGGTGGGATCTTCTTCGGCCAGGCGTTGCAACCCCTCGGTCAATCGCTGTTCATCGGCCATCGTCCTCGGCTCGACCGCCACCGAGATGACCGGCTCTGGAAACGAGATCGACTCCAGGATAATCGGCCCGCTGGGCGTGCACAACGTCTCTCCGGTGAAGGTATCTTTCAGTCCCAGCGTCGCGCCGATATCTCCGGCGCCCAGTTCCTCGATCTCCTCGCGGCGATCGGCGAACATGCGGAGCAACCGCCCCACCCTCTCCTGACGACGTTTGACGGTGTTCATCACCCGCGAGCCCACTTTCACCTTACCGGAATAGACTCGAAAGTAGGCCAGGCGCCCTACGTAAGGATCACTTGCAATTTTAAAGACCAATGCTGCCAATGGTTCGTCCGGACTCGCTGGACGAGCCTCTATCTTCTGAGTGTAGGGATTTTCCCCTTCCACTGGCGGGACATCCAGCGGCGACGGCAGATAATCCACCACCGCATTGAGCAAGGGTTGAACCCCTTTGTTGCGCAATGCCGTGCCGCACAAGACCGGCTGCAATTGCCCGGACAGCGTCGCCCGCCGCAGCGCTTGCCGCAGTTGAGCCACCGGGATCTCCTGTCCTTCCAAATAGAGCGCCATCAACTCGTCGTCGGTCTCGACGATCTGTTCCACGGCTCGCTCCCGAGCCTCGTGCGCCTCAGCTTCCAGCTCGGGCGGCATCTCTATGCGCTCGGGCGAGGCTCCCAGCTCGTCCGACCAAACGACGGCCTCCATCTCCAGGAGGTCAACCACGCCCTGGAAATCGGCCTCGCAGCCGATAGGCCATTGGATGGCGACCGGGTTGGAGACCAACCGGTCGCGGATCGTCTGGATGGCGTGGGCAAAGTCGGCGCCCAACTTGTCCATTTTGTTAATGAAGGCGACCAAGGGAACACCAAACGCTTGAGCCTGTCGCCACACCGTCTCTGACTGTGGCTCTACCCCGGCCACTGCGTCGAAAACGACGACGCCGCCATCGAGCACGCGCAGACTGCGCTGCACTTCGGCTGTAAAGTCGATGTGCCCAGGTGTATCCACGATGTTAATCTGATACCGTCGCCCCTGGCGATCCCAGAAGCACGTCACCGCCGCTGCCGTGATAGTGATGCCTCGCTCCCGCTCTTGCACCATCCAATCGGTGACGGTCGTCCCATCGTCCACACTACCCATCCGATGGGTCTTTCCGGTGTAGAACAAAATTCGTTCTGTCGTGGTTGTCTTTCCTGCATCGATATGGGCGATGACGCCGATATTCCGAATGCGTTCCAGTGAGATTCGCGTGACCATCGCTTGATTCAAGATTTGGCTAGATTATTGTAGACTTGCCAGAAGAATGACGGCTCGACATCATTCTGGCGCATCTAGCGCCTCCCGCTGCGGTTGGCTAAATCTCCAAATCTTAAATCCGAGATCTCTACCACCGGTAGTGGGCAAAGGCGCGGTTGGCCTCGGCCATCCTATGTGTATCTTCCTTCTTTTTAAATGCAGCCCCAGTTTCACGCGCCGCGTCCAATACCTCGTCCGCAAGCTTTTCGGCCATGGCCTTGCCCGGGCGACTGCGCGCTGCGCTTAACAACCACCGTAAAGACAAACTAGTCTGTCGGTGTCGCGGTACTTCCATCGGAATCTGATAGGTGGAGCCTCCCACACGACGTGGCTTGACCTCCAGCACCGGTGTGATGTTCTCCACTGCCTTGTCCAATACCTCTAGGGGCGGCTGCTTCGACCGTTCCTCAATGATATCCAGCGCATCGTACATAATCCGCTGGGCAACGCTCTTCTTTCCGTCCCTCATAATTCGATTAATAATCTGGGCCACCCTGATGCTATTATACCGAACATCCGGGTTGACTTTCTGCTTGGGCGGACGATATTTTCGAGGCATAGTTCACTAACCCTTCCCTACTAGGTCACTTTGGCCGCTTGGTGCCGTACTTGGAGCGTTGCTGTGCACGATCCTCCACGCCCTGGGCATCCAGAACACCACGAACGATATGATAACGGACGCCAGGAAGGTCTTTGACACGCCCCCCTCGCACCATAACAACCGAGTGCTCCTGCAATGTGTGCCCCTCGCCGGGTATGTAGGCTGTCACTTCGATACCATTCGTCAGCCGCACACGAGCGATCTTGCGCAACGCAGAGTTCGGTTTCTTGGGCGTCATTGTGCGCACCTGCGTACATACCCCGCGCTTCTGCGGCGCTCCGTCCGGTTGTCTGGTCCGCGTCTGTTTGAGAGAATTGGATCGATAGTGCAACGCCGGAGCCTTGGGCTTGCGGCGCTTGGGTTTTCTCCCCTTGCGAACCAACTGATTGATCGTAGGCACTTTTCTTATCTCCCCTGAAAATAACTCTGTAGGTCGGATTTGCTATCCGACTCAATGGCGGTTAGCAAAACCGCCCTACATTTTCGTCCTTCTGGGTGAACCGAGTTCATGGTGACTCCTCACAAATTCAGACAAAAAGGCCATCATCCACCTTGCACCGATGGCCTCTTCAAATAATAACTCCAGAATGTCAACAGGCGACAGGGACTATGGCTGCTGCCTGACCCAACGAGCAGGTATTTTACCATGAAACTATCAAAAGTCAAACTGCTCACTGCGTTCATCCTGTACCCGACGATCACGCCCCGTTAATGCCCAAGGCTCAAAAGCCCCATACCCAACCGGGGAGGTCTGGCTTTTTCGTCATCCTTGCCAAAGGACAACACCTCACCTTCCTGGGTGATCGCCTCGACGGCCAACCCCAGGCTCTGCAACTCCTTGACCAACACCCTGAACGACGCGGGCACTCCTACTTCCTCGACTGGCTCTCCTTTGACGATCGATTCGTAAATCTTGACCCGCCCTTGCACGTCGTCCGATTTGACCGTGAGCATCTCTTGGAGCGCGTGCGCAGCGCCATAAGCCTCCAAAGCCCACACCTCCATCTCTCCGAAGCGCTGGCCACCAAAGCGCGCCTTGCCACCGAGCGGTTGCTGCGTCACCAGGCTGTACGGTCCCGTAGAACGGGCGTGTGCCTTGTCCTCGATCAGGTGGTGCAACTTCATCATATAGATCACGCCCACCGTCACCGGTCGGTCATACGGCTCACCCGTCTTGCCATCGTAGAGAGTCATTCTACCCAGGGTCGGCAGAGGGTCGGCGGTCTTCAGGCTGACCTGCGCGGCCAACGATTCCACCCCGTCGTCATCCAGAGCAGCCACTTCTCTACCGCGATCTTCCAACCAGATGCGCAAGCAAGTCATTCTTGCCTTCCGATCCGCCTCAACCCGTTCGTCCAACGAACGGGTATCATTTTCAAACACGAGCCGTTCATCCGGGTCGTACCCCTGCTCCCGCAGCCACTCACGCAGCACCACGCGCCGGGCATAGACGTGTTCCGTCGTCAATCGATCCACGTCATAACCGCGCTCGGCCAACCAGGCCACGATGTATAACAATCGCGCCTCATCGTCCGCCCCCAGCGTCTCCATGGGATAATCCTGTGCCTTCAACCAGGCCCAGGCCCGCTCCGTAATCTCGTCCCAGGCGCGATCGATCAGCCAAGCTCGCGCCAACTCCGCCTCCACCTGAGATTCATCCGCTCCGTCAAACACCGGTGTGACGGCGCGAAAGCCCAGCCGAGAGGCCGCCCATCCCAGGTGAGTCTCCATGACCTGGCCGATGTTCATCCGCCCCGGCACGCCCAGCGGGTTCAATATAAAATCAATCGGAGTGCCGTCGGCCAGAAAAGGCATGTCCTCGATCGGGACGACCTTGGAGATGACGCCCTTGTTGCCGTGCCGGCCAGCCATCTTGTCCCCTTCTGTGATCTTGCGTAATTGAGCTACGCTGACGCGCACCATCCTTTCCACGCCAGCCGGTAGATCCTGGTGCTCCTCCCGATCAAAGGACTTGACATCCACAACTTTGCCGCGCTCGCCGTGAGGCATGCGCAGACTGGAATCCTTTACGTCACGGGCTTTTTCTCCAAATATGGCTCGCAACAATTTTTCCTCAGGGCTGAGCTCTTTTTCACCCTTGGGTGTGATCTTGCCCACCAGGATGTCCAAAGGCCCCACCTCTGCTCCAACGCGAATGATGCCTTGCTCATCCAGGTCCTTCAGAGCCGTATCGCCCACGTGGGGAATATCGCACGTGATCTCCTCTGGGCCGAGCTGCGTGTTGCGAGACTCGATCTCGTGCTCCTCGATGTGCGCGGAGGTGAACTTATCATCGCGCACCAAACGTTCGCTGATGAGAATAGCATCCTCAAAGTTGCCGCCCTCCCAGGAGAGAAACGCACAAACCACATTTTGCCCCAGCGCCAATCTACCTTTCTCAGTTGAGGAGCTGTCGGCGAGCACTTGGCCCTTGCGCACTTGCTGCCCTTTGTAGACCACAGGACGTTGGTCGATGCAGGTACTCTGGTTTGAACGCTGATACTTGCGGAGAGAATAGGTGTGCAGGTCGCTGGTGTGACGAACCGTGACCTTGTCACCGATGACACCGACCACCTCGCCATCCTCTTCTGCCAACACCACCTGCCCGGAATCACGGGCGGCCCGCCCCTCTACCCCCGTGGCTACCAGGGGGGTTTCAGGACGAATCAGGGGCACGCCCTGGCGTTGCATGTTGGAGCCCATCAAGGCGCGGTTGGCGTCGTCGTGCTCGAGGAAGGGAATCAGCGCCGCCGAAACGCCCACGATCTGCCCCGGCGCAACGTCCACATAATCCACGTCATCCGACGAGACGAACAAAAAATCGCCTGCATAGCGGACATAGACGCGTCGATCCAAGAAATGCCCTTGCTCATCCAACCTGACATTCGATTGCGCAACCTGATAACGGTCCTCTTTGTCAGCCGAAAGAAACACGAGTTCATCACTCACCACCGGCACGATAGAGATCTTTGCTCGAAGGCCCAAGCTTGCGATCTGTTCGGCCAGTTCGGACGACATGGTCTCTTGGGCTTGGGCCACGACCTCGCCGTTATCCGGGTTGACCACGTCCTTCTGCAAGATCTGGCCGGTAAGCTCCTCGACCGTCGGTTCCACCTCGCGGATGACTCGACGATAGGGAGTCTCGATAAAGCCCAGGGAGTTGACGTGGGCGTGAGTCGCCAGCCGACCGATCAAGCCGATGTTGGGACCCTCCGGGGTCTCGATGGGACAGATACGCCCATAGTGGCTGTAGTGCACATCGCGCACCTCGAAACCGGCGTACTCGCGCCGCAGCCCACCCGGCCCCAACGCCGAGAGGGTACGCTTGTGGGTCAGTTCGGCCAGCGGGTTCGTCTGTTCCATGAACTGTGAAAGCTGGCTGGAGCCAAAGAACTGGCGGGTGACGGCGACAAAGGGGCGGATGTTGATCAAGTTGACCGGCGTCAGCGACTCGGAATCGCGGGTGGACATGCGATCTACGACGATCCGTTCCATACGACGCAGGCCGATCCGCAGCTTGTTCTGAACCAGCTCACCCACGGTCTTGATACGCCGGTTTCCCAGGTGATCGATGTCGTCGGCATCCTCAATGCCGTTATTGATGCGAATCATGTGCCGGACGATGGCCACCAGGTCGCGCTTGGTGACGGTGCGATGTTCGAGGTCCAGGTCAAAGCCCAGGCGCTGGTTCAGTTTGTAGCGCCCCACTCGTTTCAGATCGTAGCGGCGGGGGTCGAACAATTGCTCTTCCAGAAACTCGCGCGCGTTGTCCAACGTGGCCGGATCGCCGGGCCGCATCCGCCGGTAGAATTCCAGCAGCGCCTCTTCGGCCAGTGTGCGCCCACTTTGAGGTCGCCAGTCCGGTTCCTGCCGGAACGTGGTGGGCAAATACTGGTGGCCGGGGTTGCTATCGGCATCCTCGAACAGTTCCAGCAATTCCTCGTCGCTCCCGCTCACCAGCACGTCGCTTCCCATCAGATCGTCTACCGCCGCCAGCGCGCGTAACAAGATCGTGACGGGCAAGATGCGCTTGCGATTGAACCGGACAGTCAGATAGCCAGACTTGCGAGATCCGAACTCCAGCCAGGCCCCGCGATCGGGGATCAACTTGGCCATGCAGAGCCGCAGGCCCGTCGAACGATCCTCCTCGAGGTCAAAGTAAACACCCGGAGAGCGTATCAACTGGCTGACGACGACACGCTCGGTGCCATTGACGATGAACGTGCCATTTTCGGTCATCAACGGAAAGTCGCCGAGAAAGACCTCTGATTGGATGATCTCGCCCGTCTCGCGGTTGCTGAGTACCACGTCCACGTACAGCGGGGCCGCATACGTGATGTCGCGCTCGATGCACTCGTCCCGCGAATATCGAGGCTCTTCGAAGCGATACCTCAGATCGAACTGGGCTTTTCTCGCCTCTGAGCCAGGGAAGTAGAGCTTGAGATTCCCGTTAAAGCTTTCAATGGGGGAAATCTCGTCAAATATTTGCGCCAGACCCTCGTCTTGCAACCAGCCAAAAGACTTGAGTTGCACTCGGATCAATGGCGGCAATCTCTCCGCGTCGGTTATACGTGCGTAGGATTTACTTCCCGTATAAATCATCGCCTGTTCCTCCCAGACTCAGAAGCGTCACTCGCAACACTCTAAAATTGCAGAATCATGATTATATCATGGAAAAGAACTTTGTCAAAATCCAAACGACATTTCGAAATTTCCCTGGCGACCCAACCAAGAGCTTTTGCCCACCCCACCCCACAGGAAGTTTGTCACCCCAGAGAAGTACCAACAGTCACTAGCTATATTGGCGTTTTATATTATCATTGTCGTCGGAGGTGCGGTTACTGACATTGCTACTGACACCGACGCATCCCATCAGTACACTACACCTTTCCTCCTTTCCTTGGCAGTAGGCCCCCTGATATCAGGGGGCCTACTTGTTACTCTCAAGAGCCTCCACAGCAAGTATACACCCTAACCCGTCACAGGGATACGATGTCCCAAGTTCAATCGCATCTGTACCAGCACGCGCAGTTCTTGGAACCCAACACTCGTCAACGCGGCGGTCAACGATTCGGTCGAGTTGGGCAGGAGCGTCTCGACTCTCTTTCTCGACGCGCCCCGCAGGCCGGCCATCCCTTTGTGCACCAAGGGGGCTTCAAAACGACCGTCATGTCCAGGCGCTACCAACACTTCGAGTCGGTCCGGATAATTACCGCGCTCGCACAACGCACGCACCGCTCCAAAGAGCGCACCGCCCTCTTCAATCACCCACCAACTCTCACGCCGCCCTTCAAACCAGTGTTCTAGAGCGCGTCTCCAGCCGGGACGATAATCACTCTCCCGCAGATCCAGCAGAGGGCGCTGAGGCGCGGGGATGACAGCGCGCATCAATTTGACCAATGCCGCGCCATCGCGGCCACCCCCTCGACGCAACGCGGGCTGAGGCGCAGCATCTCCATCCCACGACAGCCCCACCGGACGGAGCATGTGCAACGTGCTGCCGACTTCCTGGAAACCCAACTTCTCATAAAGCCGGATCGCTACCGGGTTATCCGTCTGCACCTCCAGTCCCACCCAGCGCCCACCCCGTGCAGAAACCTCTTTCAACGTCGCCTCCATTAATTCGCTGGCGATGCCTTGCCCCTGCCAGTCGGGATGGACGACCACGTTGCCGATCAAAAAGCCCCCTCTCTGCGACGCGCGCCGCAACGAGACGTTGCCCACCACGCGCCCCTCCTCGACCCAGACCAGACCCTGGGCAATGCTCTCCCCACCCCACAGGGGCCAGAGCAATCCCCACAAAAAGCTCCTGCGGGCAGTGCGGCGCATCCCGGTCAGCACGACCTGGCCGGCAGGATCGAGCTTGTCCCCAAACGCGACGGCGATCAACTCGACGACGGGCTTCAGGTCGCGGTAGACATCGAAAGGGCGCACCCCTTTCTGGATACGCCTCGCACGCCACATCGCATCAAACACGGACCAACCTTCCTCTTTACCCTACACCATCAACTGCCCTTCCATATAACGCCGCAACAGGTCCAGGACGGCCTCGGCCGAGCGCGCCTTGTTCTCCCAGCGATCGCCGTTCCACACGTGCCGCTCTACCCACTCGCCATCCTCCGCGGCCAGCGCCACATAGACCAATCCCACGGGCTTTTCTGGCATGCCGCCCCCTGGCCCGGCGATACCCGTCACAGCCACGCCAATATCCGCGCGCAGAGCGCGCCGCACGCCCTGCGCCATCTCCCGCGCCGTCTGCTCGCTCACCGCGCCGTGAGTGTAGAGGGTGTCGTGCCGCACGTGAAGCAATTGTTCCTTGACGTCGTAGGAATAGGCCGTGACGGAGCCTTGATAGTACGCCGAGCTGCCCGGAACGTTCGTGATGCGGTGCCCAACCAGCCCGCCCGTACACGATTCAGACGCTGCCAACGTCAACCCGCGCTTCGTCAGCAATCGGCCCACGAGTACTTCGAGATCATTCTCCTGTGGTGGCTCCATCCATCCTCCCAAAAACAACGGTCTCGGTTCGCGCCAGAAAGTATACCTCAGACCAAAGGGTTAAGCAAGGCGGAACGAGGCGGCCAAGCTGAACCCCATCGAGGCGCTTCGACACGAGCAAATCTGATGTAGCCGTGTTTTCCATAACGCGCGCTCACGATTGGTGCACGGAATGGAATGCGTGATGGCTATTCAGGCACCTATACTCCACAATATCTCCACTCATTCTTCATCAAATCTTTATAATTGTGTGCTATAGTGAGGCCGAAAAAATAGACGCAATAGGGGAAACGGAATGAAAAAACGCAACATTTGGATCAGCCTGGTTATCGTGTTGCTGTTGGCAGCCGGAGGCGGCTACCTTGCCTACAACACGCAGCGCAAATCGCTGGCCGAGGAACCTCCGGAGCCGACGCTGGAGACGGCGACAGTGACGCAGGGTGATATCATCATCACAGCCGATGGCAGCGGTGAGCTTGTGCCTGTGGCCGAGTTGAACCTGACCTTCCGCACCGGCGGCATACTCGACGAGATATTGGTAACGGTTGGCGACCAGGTGCAGGAAGACGAGGTGCTGGCCCGGTTGGAGACGGACCAGTTGAAACGAGCCGTGGCCGAGGCCGAGGTCGAACTGGAGCTGGCCCAGCTTGAGCTGGCCGACGTCCGCGAGGGGCCGAGTGAGGCGGAGCTGGCCGATGCCCAGGCTGCCCTACGCGATGCCGAGGTCGGGCTGTCGCTCGCGTACGAGGCCTACAGGAGGGCGTCTGACTCGAACCTCGACGCTGCTGTAGAGACCGCCAAGGCCGACTTTGACTGGTGGGTGGGGTACTATCAGAGCCAAAAGGCCAAGTACGAGAAAGGGAATCTCAGCCAGGCCGACCACGACTGGGCAATGAACGCGATGATCTCGGCGGAGGGGCGCTGGCAAGAGACGATCAACAACGCAAACGCCGAACAAACCCAGGCGAGCAGCCGGGTCACTCAGGCCCAGAACGACGTCTACCAGGCGGAGGAAAAGCTGGAACTTTTGGAGAGCGAGCCTCTCACGGACACGCTGCTGCGGGCGGAATTGGATGTGGATCAAGCGCTGCTATCGCTCGAACAGGAGCGCGCCGATCTCGAAGCAGTGCAGCTCTACGCTCCCTTTGAGGGCGTCGTGATGGAGGTCTTGGCGACAATCGGCGAGCAGGTGGGCGAAAACACGTCCATCCTCTCCCTGGCCGACTTTCACGAGCCGCTGTTGCGCTTCTGGGTGGAGGAATCGGATCTGGGCAGCGTCGCAGTGGGCAAGCCGGTCGACATCATCTTTGAAGCGTTCCCTGACGACGTGTTCACCGGAGAGGTCGTTCGCGTGGACCCGGTGCTGGTGACGGTGGACGGCACGCCAGCCGTCCAGATCTGGGCGAGCGTGGACCTGGGAGATCGAGAGACCCAACTTCTCTCCGGGATGACGGCGGACGTCGAAGTCATCGCCGCCGAGTCGAGAGGCACACTGCTCGTGCCGGTGGAGGCGTTGCGAGAGATGTCGCCGGATCAATACACGGTCTTTATCGTCAAATCCGACGGGGAATTGGAAATGCGGACGGTCGTGGTGGGGCTGAGGGACGTTGTCAGCGCCGAGATTCTGGAGGGACTGGAACTCGGAGAGGTGGTAAGTATAGGGGAGGCGCAGTAATGTTTCGTAAAAAGGGTTTTTGGATTGGCATAATTATCGTGCTCGCGCTGGCGGGCGGCGGTGGATACGTGTACTATAACACCATCTACCTGCCGGGCCAGGCGCCGTCCGAGCCGACCATCGTCACCACCCAGGTGAGTCGTGGCGATCTGGTCGTCTCGGTCAGCGGATCCGGCACGTTGGCTCCGGCCTCCGAAATTGATCTGGGGTTCCAGGAGGGAGGCTATCTGGACGAGGTGTTGGTGGAAGTGGGCGACCAGGCGGAGGAAGGCGACGTATTGGCCCGGCTGGAGGCGAGCGATCTGGAGTTGGCCGTGATCGAGGCGGACATCAGAGCGCGCGAAGCGCAACTCGACCTGGTCGACGCCAGCGAGGGAGCTACCGACGCCGATCTGGCGAACGCCGAGGCGGCCTTGCAAAGCGCACAAGCCGCGCTCACCCTCGCCTGGTACGATTACGATAGCGCGCAAAACTCGGACCTCGACGCCGCCGTGCGCTCCTACCAGATCCATTTCCAGTGGAACGCCGACAAGTACCAGGAGCTTGAGCAGAACGGCGCCAACCCGGATCGCCTGGAAGACGCCTGGAGCGACCGGGCCGAGGCCGAGGCGGATTTTAACGATCTCTTGCAACAGGCGAATATGGAGCAACTCGACGTCTGGAACCAGGTGGATCAAGCAAAGAACAAGGTCTATCAGTCGGAGGAGAATCTGGAGTTGCTCCAGAGCGGCCCGGCCACGGACACGATCATGCGAGCTGAACTGAAGGTGAACCAGACGGAGCTGACGTTCGAGGAAGCGCAAAAGGACCTGGAGGCAGCCGAGTTGCGCGCGCCGTTTGCGGGCACGGTCGTGGAGGTGACGGCGATACCCGGCGAGCGTGTCGGCACGGCCTCGATCATCACCCTGGCCGACCTGGAGGAGCAGTTGCTACAATTCTGGGTGGAAGAATCGGACATGAGCGGCGTGGCGGTGGGCAACCGGGTGGAGATCATTTTCGAGGGGCTGCCGGACGACACGTTCACCGGAGAGGTGATCCGCATCGACCCGGCGCTGGTGAAGGTGGATGGCACGCTCGCCGTGCAAGCCTGGGCGAGCGTGGAGACGGCCTCCGATTCGGCCCAGCTCCTCGGCGGGATGAACGGAGAGGTCGAGATCATCTCCGCCGAATCGAGGGACACGCTGCTCGTGCCGCTACAGGCGCTGCGAGAATTGGGTACCGATCAGTACGCCGTCTTTGTGGTGCAGCCAGACGGCGAGATGGCGCTGCGCCCGGTCGAGGTGGGACTGATGGACTTTGTCAACGCCGAGATCCTCTCTGGCCTGGAGCTGGGCGAGACGGTCAGCCTGGGCGAGGAGGAAAGCACAGAGACAGAAATACCCGAACAGGAAATGATGCCACCCGGCGGGCCGGGGATGCGGATATTTGGCGGATGAGTAAAACGTAAGGAACGCTATGACCGAAAACCTGATCGAAATCACAGACCTGATCAAAATCTATGGCGCTGGCGCGATCGCCGTCCACGCGCTGCGAGGGGTGAGCACAGTCGTCGAACGGGGCGAGTTCGTCGCCATCATGGGGCCTTCCGGCTCGGGCAAATCCACGTTGATGAACATCCTGGGCTGCCTGGATCGCCCGACTGGCGGCAGCTACGCGCTGGACGGAGAGAACGTCAGCAAGTTGAGCAAGAACAAACTGGCTGGCGTGCGGAACCGCAAGATCGGCTTTGTCTTCCAATCGTACAACCTGCTGCCCCGGCTGAGCGCGGCCAAGAACGTGATGCTGCCCCTGTTGTACAACGGGCACGAGCCTCTGTCGGACAAGGCGTGTCACGAGCGCGCCGTCGCCTCGCTCGAATCGGTGGG
>Ga0180434_10000543_pt1 | contig 55467 bp, 36 predicted proteins | sample SS_ome_7_FD_132453 | JGI IMG/M metagenome (GOLD analysis project Ga0180434, IMG submission 132453) | Hypersaline lake sediment archaeal communities from the Salton Sea, California, USA - SS_1_D_2 metaG | ecosystem: Environmental > Aquatic > Non-marine Saline and Alkaline > Hypersaline >...
CGCCCCCGATGCGACGGCGGCCACGCCGCCGGTCGAAGCGGACACGAGCTCAAGGGCCGCGCGCAGCGGTCCCGACTCGAACCGCGCGTCAAGCCCTCTCAGCACGAGCTCGTCGCCGTCGAAGGCGAAGCGCTTCCTGACGGGGTCCGAGGACACGAGGACGGGCGCGAACTCGAACGAGACAGCAGAGCCAGCGAGTCGCAGCTGTCCGAGCGTAGCCGCCGCACGCACCCCGAGCAGCGACTCGCGCAGTACCGAGGCGCCGCCGCGCTCGCCGTCCGTCCGGTGGTGTCCTGACGTCCGGATGGACGTCGCGCGCCCGTAGTCGTCCGTAGCCGCGTCCAGGTCAGTCACCGCCCGCAGTCCCGTCGCCGACAGCGCGCCTTTAGAGGCGGCGACGAACACCCCCCTCCTCGACACGCTCTCCCCGGCGCCTGCGTAGATCCTGACCGCGTCCCGCGCGCGCGGATAGGCGTCGGGCGACGGGAACCCACCGCCCCTCAGGATCAGACCCTGACCCCAGCTGCCTGTGAAGTCCCCCGCTCCCGCTTCGACGACCGTTCCGTCATCCGCCGACTCGGCGCCGCTCGTCCACACGAGGCCGCCCACGAGGTGGTCCAGCAGTTCCCTCTCTCCGGTGTCCTTCTCGCAGGCGAGCGCCACACGGACACGCCCGCCGTAGGACGCCCCCAGCCGTACGAACGTCCCGACGGCCCCCAACGCGTCGCGCTCTCCCCAGCTTCGCTCCCATTCCTCCCTGGCCGTCGCTCGCACGCGAAGGTCCCACGTCACTGCCTGTGGCGCTTCGTCCGCGTTCTCGGGAAGCTCGGCGCTCTGAAGACCCTCGCCGACGATGGCCGCGACAAGGTACGGTCTCACGCCCTCCAGTTCGCCCGGCGAGAGCGCGCCACGATCGACCAGCTCTTCGAGCGTGCCGAACGGACCCGACCTCTTCCTACCGTCGACGATCCGAGCGGCGGCCACGGGGTCGATCCCCGGCACGCGAAGAAGGGCCGGCAGCGACGCGGAGTTGACGTCCAGCGGGTTCGCCCTGAACGCCGCGGCCTCCCGAAGGAGCGCCTCGAGCTCCTCGACGTCGGGCGACGCGTCGCCCATTTCTGCGACAAGCTCGCTGATGGCCTCCTCGTCCAGTCCGGGCACCCCCGCCCGGCACTCGCCGACCGGAAGCGCCGTGGCGAGCGCGGCTCCTGCAAGGACCGCGGACAGGCAGAGACACGACCTACAGCCGGAAGCCGACGGACGCATAGGCGCTGACTCCCAATCGGGGATGCCACTGACACGCAAGGTCCACCTCGGGCCAGCGCCCGTCCGGGCTCGCGAAGCCGAGTCCGGCCCCGAATCTGGCCGGCGAGTACCCCGCGCCCGCGCGCACGCTCAACCACCCGCACGGCCGCGCTTCAGCTCCCAGCGTGAGCGTTGGATCGAACCCTCCTTCGGTGTCGACCGAGCACGATAGCTCGGCCACATCCAGCTCCAGGGCCGCGCGAAGCCGCGTGCGCGACGTCATCGGGGAACCGCCGATGCCCGCTCGTCCGACGTTCTCGCCGCAGGCCGACAGCACGACCCTGCCCGCGAAACTCCTCGAGACCCCTACGTCAACCGCCGTCGACCAGACGTCATCCGTTCCGCTGGCGCTGATCCCCGCCGCACGGACGACCAGCGCGAACGACAGCAGGGAACCGGGCGACCACCCCGCGCCCAACGCGAGGGAACGCTCAGAGTAGAGGTCGCCCCCGAGAGTCGTGCCCGAGCCCCCGACACACGCGCCGCCCCATCTGGCCTCCGCCGCGAAGGCTCCCCCGGCCGCCTCTCGAAGTCCGTATAGCTCGCCGCCCGAGACCGTGACTCGCCAGGTCGTTCGATCTCGACCATCGGCGAAGGGCCGCCCGCCCGCGGGCTCGAGCAGCCGCGAGACCAGCGTGCTCCGCCCGAGCATCGCGGCCGACCTCGCGTCCGGCCACACGACCTCGAACGCGGCGCCGGCCCGGCAGGACGTCAGCAGGATGAAGACCACGACCGAGGCCGCCAGACGGCGCCACCGGTCCCCTTTAGCGCCGTGAGACATCATTCCTCCTATCTGACCAGACCCACAGCGGTCTTGGCGGTCGCGAACACGCCGGCTCGCGCGTCGATGGCCTCGAGGTAGATGATGTACAAGCCCGAAGGCAGAAGCTCCCCGTCGGTGCCGGTGCCGTCCCATATCAGCTCGCTCGACGAAGGGACCGCCACGTGGTCGGCCAGGAGCGCGCGCATCCGTCCCTCGAGGTCGAACACCGTGACCCTCGCCGTGGCCCTCGCCACCGGCAGCTCGAGTCGCAGGAGAGCCCTGTCCGACTCACCGTCGCCGTCCGGCGTGAAGGGGTTGGGCGAGACCGTCAGAGCACCCGCCGACGGGGCCGCGCCGAGGTGGATGCTGTTCGTTCTCCCGGGGGTTGAGCCCTCCGGGGCTACGGACCCGCCCCAGTTCGTCGGATCGTCGGCCGGCATGTCGGGTCTCACACGCTCCAGCGAGACGTTGCGACCGCCGCCCCACCCGCGCTCGTAGCAGACGACGTCGACCACGGTCCCGAACTCGTCCAGGAGCGCGACGGTGTCGTCCGCGGACAGCGCCTCCCATCCGTCGGTCTCGACGACCGGGCAGGACGCGTGGTCCCAAAGCAGCTCCTCGTCCCTCGCAAGGAGCAGGAACTCGCCGGGTGCCACGACCGCCAGTGAGTCGAATCCCGAAGCCACGGGATGGACGTCCTCATCGTCCCCGAGCGACCACCCTGCCAGCGACAGGCGTTCGCGCGGCTCTCCCTGCGCAGAACTTCCTGGTAAGCCGCCGTGGGACTGCGCCCGTGGGGACGGCTCGCCTCTGAGTGACAGGCCCAAGACCTCCACCCACTCGGTGGCGCCTTCGCCAGGCGAGTGCATGAGTTCGTTGACGGCCGCCAGCCACCCGGTGCCTCCGACGGTCACCGAGGTCCGGCACGTGTTGTTGGCAAGGTGGGAGTCGGGTCCGAAGGAGAGACTCGCCTCGATGAGGTGATACCCGTCGGGCGGAGACGGCCATACGAGCTGCGCCTCGAGCGAGTCGCGGGGCGCAAGCTCCGCCTGGAGGAAGGTCGCCCCCACTACGCCGGCATCCTCCCCCGTCACGAGCTCGACCGAGACGTCGCAGCTGCCGGTGGACGACGCGCCCACGTTCCTTACCACGCAGACGAGCTCTACGGCCTCGCCGGTCTCGAACACTCGCCGTCCGGCGTGTCGTACGGACAGCGCCAGGTCGTCCGACGCCGCGTTCCTGACGCCCGGAGTCGGGGCAGCGCCGATCAGGTCGAGCCTGTTGTCGTCGTGGTCGAAGCAATCGGGCGAGCGGGCGAGCGAGAGGCCGGACGTCACGTCCGGCGCCGGCTCGCCCTCGTAATACTCGGCGAAGAGCGGCTCCCCCCACCCGACCACGTCGACCGGCTCGGCCCCGTCGGTCAGCCGAACGCCGTCGGGGCCGTTCTGCAGGTCCAGCGGGGTGGTGAAGTGAGGCTGTGGCACCACGTCCGGCTCGCCGATAAGGTAGATCTCCCCCGGCTCGACGTAGTCGAGATCGCCTCCGATCCACTCGGTCGTCCAGTCGTCCGGGTTGGCCCCGTTTCCCGTCTCGAGCACCCAGCCCGTGAGGGAAACGCCGTGCCTGCCGCAGTTGAGGAGTTCCACGAACTCCAGCCCGGTGTCGGACCCGTCTGGATCGTAGAGGACCTCATTGATGAGCACCTGCGCGGTCGCCGACCCGGCGGCCGCCAGTACAATAGAGAGCGTCGCCGCGGTCACGGCGACGATGCGCGTGCGCATCTGTCCGGATACCTCTGGGGGAGATTGGCTCGGGGATCTGGCTAGGGCAGGCCCTGCTTGCGCCGCAGCGCCCATTCGGCCGACATCAGGCCGACGAAACCGAGCAGCAGCCACGGCGAGTTCCACAGCTCGAACTCGCTCGTCGCCTCGCGCTCGCGGAAGCTCAAGGGGACCTCCTCCGGCAGTTCGCTCAGCGTCTCCGGCGTGTAGTAGCCTCCTCCGGTCTCCTCGGCGACTCTCCGGAGCACCGCTGAGCGTCGGCGCGTCTCGGAGTCCTCGAGGCTGAAGCGCTCGACGATGAACTCGCTCTCCGCCGTGCCGACCTCCTCGCCGCCCAGGGACGCCCTCGCCCTGAGAACGTAGGGACCAGGGGAAAGGTGACCGGTGGTCCCCCTGTAGCGGTCGCCATCAGAAACCAGCTCGAGCGACGCCACAGGCGCCGCGCCCTCGCTGCTCGCCACCTCGACGACGACCTCGGCGTCGCGGGCCAGACGGAAGTCACCCCTGTAGACCTGCGCCGAGAATCCGATGTCCTCGCCCGCCTGGAACACGTCCTTGTCGGGCGTGACGACGACCCGCTCGAGTTCGCCGCGGGCCGTCAGCCACCGCGCCGCGTTCGTGACGAAGCGGCCGTAGACGTCAACATCGCCGCGGCGCGCCATCTTCCAGCGCCACAGCCCGTCGGCAGCGACGGCCATCACGTTGCCGGCGCCGGCGCGTCTGACAGCAAGCACGGGGGTCGCTCCAGCGTCGTGGTCCGTACCCTCCAGCAGTACGGTCGCGTCCGCGCGGGCCGAGATCGGTACGCCCCCGCCAACGTGGACGGGCGGCAGCTCACGCCACAGCTCGGCGCTCTCAAAACGGTCCTCGGCGACCCGCGTCACCGGAGAGAGCTCGCCTTCTTCGGTCAGGCGGACACGCACTTCGTGACCCAGGACCGCAGCGCTTCGCGCTGCACCGAGCGGCAGGACCGCCTCGAGAGCCGCCGGCTCCGGGCCGTCGAGTGCTCCGACGAAGAGGAGTCCGCCGCCCCTGTCGGTCACGAACGTGGCAAGCCACTCGTTGGGAGCGAGCGGCTCGTTCCAGTCAGGCTCCATAGCGACCACCAGATCGTACTCGTAGAGCTCGGCCAGCGAGGCGGGAGGAGTCCCTTCGACCTGGGACGACTGAGCCCCCCGCTTCCTGACCACGACTTCCAGCTCTACGTTCCTGTCACTCTCGAACTCGCGCCTGAGGAAGGCGAGGTCGTACCCGGGGCGCTCCGCCACGAGCAGCGCGCGGATCTTCCCCTTCATCGCGGTAGTCACGACGACCCGCGTGTTGTTGGCGGTCGACAGCTCCCCGGCCGCAGGCGGCACAGTGATCGAGTAGCGGTGGACGCCGGGTTCGACGGGCGTCACGCGGAACGTGACGCGCGACTCCTCGCCCGTCCCCGACAGCTCGACGTGACGAGAGTCGAGCACGACGCCTCCCTCGGAGAGCTCGACCACCGTCTCCGCTCCCTCGAAACCCGAGCTTCCCACTATGACCTCGACGGGCACGCTCTCGCCCGCGTATGAGATCCGGTTCGTGACAGCGTCCTCGATGGCGATATCGGTACCGGGCTCCTGCCTGCCCACGCCGAGAACGAACACCGGCACGTGAGCGGCCACGGCGGCCTCGTACGGGCCCGGGCCCCGATTGCTCGCGCCGTCCGTCGCGACCACGAGGGCCGACAGGTTCGCGCCCGCCAGCTCGTCCGTCAACGACTCGATGGCGCCCGCGATGTCCGTCGCGCCGCCGTCGAACGACGGTGACCGCGCAATGACACCGCGAGACATCTCGAGCGCAGAACGTCCCGCCGAGAACGAGTACGCCGCGACCTCCGCGTCCCTCGCTATCCTCCCCAGCATCACCTCGTTCAGAAGCGACACCGCCTCCTCGCCACGTGTCACCCCCCCTGTGCCGTCGGCCACCGACATGCTTCGCGACGCGTCCAGCAGAACACCGACGACCGGGCGTTCCACGAGCGTGCGAGACAGCGCGAGCACGGGCTCGACAAGCGCCACGAAGAGGAGCGCGAGAGCGGCCGCGCGCAGCGCGACAAGGACGGGCCGCAGCCGGCCGGCCCGCGGCGGGACGCGCCTGTAGAACCAGACTACGCCCGCCACTGCAAGCGCGCCCAGCGCGAGGAAGACCCACGCGTGTGCTTGATTGAGAAGTACGTTCACGGCAGTTCCGTAGGACACGGGGAGTCTGAACTCGTCGTCACCCGCCTCGTCACCCACTTCCCGTCGCGCTCCTCGGTCACGAGCTCGATGGCGGTCCCGGGCTCAAGACGTGCCTCGTAGAGGTCGGCGGCCGCCTGGACGTCCGCGCCGGGCGGCGCCCCGGGCGTGAAGCGCAGCGTGAGCGCCGGCGCGCGTTCGTCGGCGACGATGCTGGTACACGCGCGCGGTCCACCGCCGTCCAGGTAGTGCAGAACGAACAGAGAGCCCGCGCCCACCCGCACGGGCGCGGCCATCCACTCGCAGGCCGGCGGCAGCGCGGGTCGGACCTCGACCGTGCCGGCAAGCAGGTCTGGCCTGACGCCGAGATAGTCCTGATAGAAGTTGCGCAGGAACTCGGAGAGGCTCCACGCCTGAGACACGGCCCCGGCCACGTTCTCACCGTGCTCGGGAGGAACCCCGTTTCTGAGCTCGGGCAGCGTTCCCGCGGCGCCCTCGTCGAACATCAGGTTGGTCAGCACCTCCGTCTGGTCCCACGCGGCCGCAGTGAGTCCGTGCTTGATGAGCGCCGACACGACGGGTCCCGTCAGCCACACCCAGACGTCGCCGTTGTGGTAGGCCTCGTCGAAGTGGTAGCGCTCCAGATTCAGGTGCGTGCGGTGGAAGTTGGGGTCCTCCGTGTGAAGCGACGTCACGCCGTGCTTCAGCACGCACGTCTCGCGCACCAGCTCGAGCATCCTCCGCTCGGCGTCGCGCGGGAGCAGGTCCTCCCACGGTATCGTGGCCGCGAACACCTGGTTGGGTCTGATCTGGTGGTCGGGCGTGCCGTCCGGGTCCAGGTGGTCGTACAGCCCTCCCCCCTTCTTGTCGATGAAGGCGCGCCGGAAGGCCTCACCCAGTCGCCCGGCCACCCCTCGCCAGCGCTCGGCCCGCTCCTGGTCTCCGGTCACATCCGCGATCCGGGCGCCGGACAGAAGCGCCGTGTGCCACAGGACCTGTACGTCGACCGCTCGGTTCCCGCGCGGCGAGAACGGCGCCTCCTCCCCGCCCGCGTCCATCCAGGTCTCGGCCTGGCCATGCAGAAGGAAACCGTCGTCGTCGGTCCTGCGCTCGAGCGCTCCCTCGATGGCCCGCTCGATCACGGGCATGAAGCGCCGCGCGAAGTCCAGGTCTCCGGTGTACCGGAGATACTCGTACGTCTCGCGCACGAACCACCAAGTCCCGTCGGCCGTGTTGTAGTAGATCTCCCCGGGCATCGCGAAGTTCGGCACTCGCCCGTACAGCTTGCTGCCCTCGTCCACGAGCTGGAGGCTCGCGAAAGACTCGAGGATCTCCCTGGCAGTCTCGAACTCCCCGCGCACCAGACACGCGCCCGGCAGCGCGATGAACGTGTCCCTGCCCCAGTAGTTGGGAAACCAGTGGAGGCCCGCGAAGATGCCGCGGCCCAGCTGGTTCATTATGAGCGAGTCGACGGACGCCGCGGCCCACGACAGCGCCAGTTTGTAGTCGTTGTCGTGCGCCGCAACGCCGACACAGTCGAGAACCTCCGCCATCCGACGCATCTTGTCGTCGTAGAGCTTGAACTCGTCGCTGATGCCGCGACGCGCCAGCTCGACGACCTCCTTCAGGGTGTCGGCCACCGCGACGCTGAAGGTCACGCTCGAGGCGAACCCTTCGTCCATCTGGAACGCGAACTCCAGCCGCCCCGGTGAGAAGGGGATCGCCGACGCCATCGCCTTTCTCGCGGCGTCCTTGGTGTAGGTGGTCTTCCGATATGACTCGCGAGGGACGAACTCGACAGCCCGGTCGCACGCGACCGCGACCCACACCGGGTAGTCTTCCTCTTCGCTCCGAGAGGTGTGGTCGGTCCGCCTCAGCGCCAGGACGCGGCTCTCGGCGTCCCAGCGCGTCTCGTACTCGGGCTGGTGCTCCTCCCAGATGCTGCGGATGTCGAACCTAGGCTCGAACGAAGCGCGCCCCGAGTGGTTCGAGCTGTAGGAGACAAGAAGGACGTTCAGACCGTCGGCGAGGAAGACGTTCTCCGTCGTCTGTTCGATGACGTACTCGCGCGTTACGCTCTGGGGAAGGACGCACGCGTTCTTCAGACCCCACGACGAGAGCGGCACGTCACCGAGCGACAGATCCCAGCCCTCGAGGTACTTGTGCAGCTCGACGATGAGACCGGCGTAGCTCCGCGTGTTCGTCGTCCCGGTCTCGCCGGCGAAGAACGCCGTCTCCTTGTTGGTCAGGATGTACTCGCGATTCTCGTTGGGACCGACGACGATCTGGAGGCCCTGACGACGGCCCTTGAGGGGAAGCCGCTGCCGTTCCGTTCCTGCCCCTGAGTCTCTTGCGGTGCTGTCGCCCATGCAACTCCCCTGCCACGCGCTCTCGGCGCCTCTCAGGGCCCCGGAACGCAGTTCCCAGATTGCGACCGTCAATCCCGTTGACGCGGCGGGGGCCGGCGGCGGCGGCCCCCCGTCACCGTCGATGCTATCCGACTGGCCCGCGCCGGGCAAGGCCCGGGCAGGCTCGTTGTCCCTACTCGACCACGACGACCGTGTTCTCGCCACCGTGGTTGTCGTCTACGCGCTCAGGATTGCCCGCGTCGGGCTCCCACGAGGCACCACCGTCTATGACGAACTTGTACTCGTAGCGACCGGGCTCCAGTTCGACAACGACGGTCCACACGCCGTCCGCATCGTCGTCGGACATGAGGAGAGCCCCCGGGTCCCAGCCGTTGAACTCGCCGGCGAGGTGCACGGTCGAGGCGCCCGGGCGGCTGTGGCTGAAGAGCACACCGTCCGGCGTGAAGACGGGACCGTTCAGGAGCTCGGCGTCCGCGACGCTCTCGGCGCGAGCCATCGCGCCGCCTCCGGCCGACCCCGTGTCCGTCAGCAGCACCGGCTCGGAGAGGAACGCTGGTGCCTCCTCACCCATCACCGTGTAGACGTTCGAGAGCATGCCGCGGAAGATCTCGTCGAAGGTGCCCTCGAGCGAGGAGCTCTGATCGGCGCCGTACCACCAGAACCAGTCACTGCCCTCCGCGGCCAGAACCTGCTGGTATGCCCGATCAAAGGCCTCCTGACGCTCACTCGACTCAGCGCCCGCCGCTTCCAGATCCGCGCCAGGCAGCAGGTGCGACCTCACTCTCGAAAGGTAGTCCCAGGCCCTGTTCTCCTCGTCCTCGCCGATCCAGGTCGCGAAGTTCTCGCTGATCCACGAACCGGCCCAGAGGTTCGGCAGTGTCTCCGTCGGAGGGTGCTCCGCGAGGAAGCCCTCTACGGTCGTCGTCTCGAGGAACTCGGCTCGGGAGAGCTGATCGTACCAGGAGTGGAAGAACTCCTTGCCGTCGTGCCTGAACCACTCCCACGCGTTCTCGCCGTCGAGGATGATGGGCACGACGTATGCCGTCTCGTCGTCCGCCAGCTGCTTGTGGATAGAGTAGAGGCTCCTCATCATCGAGTTAGCGGCGTCCACGCCGTCCATCTTCCCGAAGTTGAACCCGATGTCGTCCGAGAGCCTGTGATCGCGGAAGATCATCGCCACACGCGATCCCGTTGCCTCGTCCTCGGCCCAGTACATCTGGTACTTCTGCCTCGTTGAGAGGTAGGGCGCGCCCAGGGACTTCTGGAGGACCTGGTCGTCGGAGGCCATCCAGCTGAAGCCGCCCCTCGCTACCGTGCCCACGATCTCCTGCGCCACCGCGCCCTCGGCAGGCCACAGGCCCCGGGGCGAGTCACCGAACAGCTCCCTGTAGTAGTCGGCGGCCATCTCTACCTGCGCCTCCGCGTCGGAAGGGTAGCTGAACCGGTGCTCTGGAAGAGGCGTGCTCGGCATCGCCACGCGGGCGAGGTCCGTGTCGTAGATGAGCGGGAGGATCGGGTGATAGAAGGGGGTCGTGATGACCTCGAGCTGCCCCCGGTCCCGCGCCTCGCGGTGTACCGCCACGACGTTTCTCATGATGGCGATCTGCGTCTCGACGACCTCGGCCTTCTCCTGCTCCGTGAATCCCTCGCCCTTCTCGATTAGATGCTTGACGGTCACGGTGTTGCCGTCCGGCAGCGCGACGTCGCCCTCCTGGAAGTCCGGGTCGAACCAAGCGAGGTTGAACCACATCTGGAGGTCGCGCCAGTCCTGCTCGGTGAAGTTCGTCGCCGCCGCCTCGAGCTCCGGGCGCGTGTCGCCGCCCTTCATGTCCTTGAGAGCCTGGTACCTGGGCCACACACCGATCATGTTGTCCCAGTGCGCGTTGAAGAAGTGGGTCAGGAGGTAGACCTTGTCGTCCAGCGAGAGCGTGGCCGCGTCCTGGAGCGTCATGCGGAGGTACTCGTCCGTGCCCGTGCCACCGTCGTATCCGGCGATCACGTTCTCGATCTGGGTGAGAAGCACCGGCGTGAGATTGACCGTGAACTTCAGCTCCGGATACTCGGCGAGGATCGAGACCATGTCGTAGTAGTCCTTGATGCAGTGCATCCGGACCCACGGCTCGGCGTACTCGCCGGTCTCGAGGTCGCTCAGGTAGTTGGGCTGGTGCTGGTGCCAGACGATGGCTACGTAGAGCTTGGTACCCAGGAGGTCCATCTCGTCGACGACGGGCTCGTAGACCTTCCCGCCCGGGGCGCCCCCCATGTAACCGAGCACGACCTCGCCGTTCTCATCGATCGAGAGCACCGTGTTGACCCCGCCGTGGTTGTCGTCGACCGTGTTCGGATTGAGCGGGTCCTCGCGCCACTGGACGCCGCCGTCGATGACGTACTTGTACTCGTAGGTTCGCCCCGCCTGCAACACGTGGACGACCTCCCACACGCCGTCGCCGTCCTCGTCCGACATGGCGATGCCGGTCGGGTCCCATCCGTTGAACTCGCCGGCGAGGTGCACGCTTGAAGCCTCCGGCGCGTTGTAGCTGAAGTGTATCCCTCCATCGACCCGGACCGGCACCGAAGCCTCTGCCAGGCACGTGGCCGGCAGGAGAACGCACGCGGCCAGCGCGACCGCCACGGCTGTCACTGCTCTCATCTTCTCAGTCCCCCATAGACACCGTTCGCCCGGCCGCGCATCCGCCGGGCGAAAGGTGAACCCTGTTCTCGGTGCGGACCCGCGTGGGCAGCAGACCTCGCCCCGACCCGGCCGCCCGAGAACTCCTGCTCAGGTCCCGTTACTCCAGCGCCAGAGCCGGGAGCGTCACGAGCTGCCCGGTCTCCAGACTGCACTCGCCCAGAATGTCATCCTGCGACCGCTTCTTGCCCCCGAAGAACCCGAGGACCTTCTTCGGCTCCGGCACGATGATGTCGTAGACGTTCGTGTCGATCGCAAGGTCGTCGCCGCCGCCGCCTCTCCACTCCTCGGCGACGCTCTTGACCTCGCGGAAGTCGCCCAGCCCGCCCGCGCCGTAGTCGTCCTGCAGCCCCACGGCAGGCGTGAAGCGCCAGTCCGACGCCGCCCCGTTCAGTCCGTCGATCGGTACCCGGATGCGGATGATGCCGCTCTCCATGTCGGTCTCCACGGAGGCGCCCAGCTCCACGGGCTCGGAGGCCGCGTCGATGACCTCGACGACCTCACCCGCTGCGAAGACCTGATACTCTGACGGCTCCGCCAGCAGGGCGTTGGCGTTCCGCCGTAGCTCCTTGTCTCCTCCCTCGTCCGTGTCGATGGCGACCGCTACCATGGTCAGGCGGTTGCCCACTCCCCACGGGTCCACGAGGTTTCGGACGGCGAACTCGAATACCAACGAGCCGTTCTCCTTCTCGATGGCGAACGACAGGAGGTCGGCCTGACCGCCCTCGCCGAACGCCTCGTTCGTCGGATAAGTGTAGTCCCCGTCGCCGGTGTCGTCGCCGGCGGGGTCCTCCCACCTCGCGAGCTCCTCCGCGGCCGCCGGAAGCGCCACGATCAGAAGGGCCACAAGCAGTATCCATATCCCAGACTTCCTCACGCGTTCCTCCTTGCTGCTGTGCGCGCCCGGGCCGACACCTTCTCCCCTCGGCCCCCGCGCGGGTCGCCGGCTAGTCACCGGCCAGGAGTTTGTCTATCTCGAACACGGCGGCGTTCAGAGCGGCCTCCACCGACTTGGTGCCGTCCAGCGCCGCCTGCATCTCCGGGTTCATCAGGTTCTCTATCTCGGGGTAGCTGGTCACCTGCGGCCGCGGGATCGCCGTCCCCATCTGCTCCACGAAGACCGAGAGGTAGGGATGCTCCTCCGACGTTATGGCGTCCGAAGCCTTGACGTTGACGGGGATCTGGCCCAGGCGCGTCGCCCACATCCGCTGCGTCTCCTCGCTCGCCACGAACTTCAGGAACTCGGCCGCAAGCTCCGGCTGGTCGGTGTTGCGGAACACGACCAGGTCGTTGCCGCCGACGTTCGTCGCGGTGCCCGCGAGTCCCTCTGGTATGAGACCGACTCCGAAGTCTATACCCGTGCGCTTGAGGCTCTCGACGGCCCAGGGGCCGTTCAGGATCATCGAGTAGCGCCCGTTCTGAAAGCCGAGGTCGTGGACGATGCCGCCGGCTCGCCACGCCCCGCCCTCTATGCCGTACTTAGCGTAGAGGTCTACCTTGAGCTGGAACGCGGCTATACCCTCGGGGCTGTTGAGCACGCATCGAGTGCCGTCCTCCGAGAGGAACTCCGCGCCGTGCGTGTAGAAGAACGGCAGCGTCCACCACAGCGAGTTTCCAAGCCCGATGCCGAAGACGCCCTCTTTCTTGTCCGTCAGTTTCCTGCCGTACTCGATGAGCTCGTCCCACGTGGCGGGGGGCACGTCCGGGTCGAGTCCGGCGTTCCGGAAGTGCTCTCTATTATAGAAGAGGCACAACCCGTTGGTCTGGTCCGGCAGGCCCCAGAGCGTCCCGTTGAAGTAGCAGCTCGAGAGCGCCACGGGCAGGATCTCGTCGCGGAAGGTCTGCGGGACGTACGGTCCGAGGTCCAGCAGCGCGTTCTTGCTCGCGAGCTTCGCGAGGAACGAGACGTCCACTCGAGCGATGTCAGGCTCGGTCCTGGTGGTAAGCGCCGTCTGGATCTTGGGCTCCGCGCCCGCGAACGGGAGGCGAACGACGTCGATCGTGATCCCCGGATGCGCCTCCTCAAAGCTCGCGACGATCTCCTTGAAGACCGGGTACTCCTCATCGTTGTAGGTCTGCCATATGGTCAGCGTCGCGCCCGAGTCCCCGCCTCCTCCGCAGCCGGCCAGGAGCCCGACCGCCAGCCCCGCCGTGAGCACGGCGACGGCCACCAGCATCCTCGTTCTCCTCATCGCCTAGTCCTTTCTGTGCTTCATCCCCCGGGAACGCCGGGTCCCCGCCGCCGAACCCGCGGCGCGCCGCAGGCGGAGCGGCCTACCCCTTCAGCGCCCCCATGGTCATTCCCTCTATGAAGTACCTCTGCGCGAAGAAGAAGAGCGCCGCTATCGGCAGCACCGATATGCACGACCCCGCCATCTTGAGCGTGTAGAGCTCCTCGTGCGCGCTCTTGAACATCGCGAGGCCCACGGGCACTGTGTAGAGCCTCTCCACGTTCGTCACTATCAGCTGCCACAGGAAGTTGTTCCAGTGGAACTGGAATGTCAGGAGGAACAGCGTCGCGATGATCGGTATTGACAGCGGCACCATGATCGTCCTGAAGACCTGCCACTCCCCCGCGCCGTCGATCTTCGCCGCCTCCAGCAGCTCCGACGGGATCGTCATCATGTACTGCCGCATGAGAAAGAGCCCGAAGACGTTCGCGAGGTGTGGGACGATCATGGCCTTGTAGGTGTTCATCCACCCCAGCCTGTTGATGATAGCGAACTGCGGGACCACGTACATCATGCCCGGGATCATGAGAGAGAGAAGCAGGATGCCGAAGACCTTGTCGCGCCCCACGAACTGCTTCTTGGCGAACACGTACCCGGCCATGGTCGCGAAGAGCGTCGCGAACAGCGCCGCCGACGTGGCGACGAAGACGCTGTTCAGGAAGTACTTCGCGAACCCGTAGTCGGAGAGCACCCGCCTGAAGTTCTCGAGCGTCGGGTTCGACGGGAACACCTCGGGCGTGAACGCCTGGCCGGGCTGCTTGAAGGCCGTGACGACCATCCAGAAGAACGGGAACAGCACGACGACCGCCGCCGCCGTCAGGCAGACGTAGAGCAGAACCCTGCGGAGCATGTCGGCTCGCGCCCTCGTCACTCTAGACCTCCGCGCTCAGGAAGCGCCGGTTGACCAGCGAGATGATCAGGGTGAGTCCCAGCAGCACGTACGACATCGCGGCCGCGTACCCAAGCCTGAACTGCGTGTAGAACGTGTCGAAGACATAGTAGCCCGTTACCCACGTCGCGCCCAGCGCCCTGCCTCCGACGTCCACGTTCGGCCCTCCGCTCGTCATCGCGTAGACCTCCGCGAACGCGTTGAGCGCGCCGATGGTGCCGACGATGACCATGAAGAACGTGATGGGTTTCACCAGCGGGAGCGTTATCGACCTGAAGCGCTGCCAGGGTGTCGCGCCGTCGATCTCCGCGGCCTCGTAGAGCGCCGGCGAGATGTTCTGTATCGCCGATAGGTAGAGGATCATCCCGAACCCGGCGCCCTTCAGGACGTTCGCGAACACGACCGCGGGCATCGCGTACGCAAGCGTACCGAGGAGCCCCCGCTCCGTGAAGGCGCCGATGCCGACCGACTCGAAGATGCGGGTCAGCACGCCCACGTGCGGGCTGTAGATGAGCGTCCACACGATGCCGACGACGAGCATGTCGAGCACGTAGGGCATGAAGAACGCGCTGCGGTAGGCCGCCACGAACCTGAGCCTGTTGTTGAGAAGAAGCGCAAGCGAGAGAGAGACCGCGATGCCCGAGGGAACGATGAGCGCCGCGTAGTAGAGCGTCATCAGCACGGACCACCAGAACTTGGTGTCGGTGAAGAGCTTCGCGAAGTTCTTGAAGGCGACGAACTCGAGCCCGCCGAAGATGTCGAACGAGTCTGCGGGCACCTGGTGTAGCGCCAGGTAGAGCGAATAGAACACGGGGAAGGCCAGGAACACCGCGAAGACGACCAGGAACGGCGCGAGGAACGCGTAGGAGGTCGCGGTCTCGCGCGCGAGCCTGGAAGCATGACGCGGGCCCGGGTTCGCACCGGGCCCGACGTCGGACGAGCCTGAACGCTCGCGTGATCTCTTTCCGAGACGCGCCATCGCTTCGTCTCTCTGCCCGCTACTCGACGACCAGGATCGAGTTGACGCCGCCGTGACCGTCGTCGGTCGTCTCCGGGTTGCCCGGATCCTCGATCCAGGTCCCGTCCACGACGAACTTGTACTGATAGGTGCCCGGCTCCAGCTCGACCGTGCCGCGCCAGAGCCCGTCGTCGTCCTTCGTCAGAGGTATCACCGTCGGGTCCCAGCCGTTGAACTCGCCCGCGAGGTAGACGGAACCCGCGTTCGGGAAGTCGGCCACGAACTCGACGCCCGCGCCGGTGACGACCGGAGCCGCTGCCTCCCTGTCCCCGGCGCCGAAGGCCTTGCTCTCACCTATGACGGTGCCCGTGATGACCTCGTAGTCATACCGGACGCTCGGCGGGACGACGATCATCGAGTTCTCGATTCCACCCTCTGTGCCCTTGTCGGGGTTGTTCGGATCCTGCTCCCAGCGCACGCCGCCGTCGATGACGAACTTGTACTGGTAGCGCCCCGGGGGCAGCGGGACCACGATGGTCCAGGTGCCGTCGCCGTCGGGGTCGTCCATCGGATCGATGCTCGAGTCGTACCGGCCGCCGCCCTGCGTCCCGCCCCAGTTGTTGAAGTTGCCGGCCAGCGTCACGAGTCGCGCCGACGGCGCGTGGTAGCTGAACTGGATGCCGCCCTCAACCTCTGATGGCGGCGGAAGTCTGTCCTGGATCCAGTCCAGAGTTCCCGCGCAGGAAGCAAGCGCCAGGGCCGTGGTGACGACGATCAGTGACGCCGCCCACCGGCTTCCTCTGTTGCGTAGTCTTCTCACGAATCAGTCCCTCCGCTCCTGCCAGAACGTCAGCGTTGCTAGAACGTCAGCACCGCCATCACACCGATGGTCTTCGCGTCGGAGAGCGCCTCCTCGGCGTCAAGCATGTCGTGCCCGCTGTGCTCCCAGAGGTACTCCGACCTCCAGCGCGCTCGGCCGTTGGGCCGGCCGGCGACCGGGGTGTCGGTGTACTGCGTCGGATTGACGCCGTAGCCGACCCTCAGCTCGACGTTCTCGCGCGGCTCGTACACGAGCCCGACGTACGGAGCGAAGAAGCTCTCGTCGTCGACGTAGTACGACTCGTCACCGAGCCTCACGATGTCCTCGTAGGAGATGTTCCTGACGTCTAGTTCGAGGCCCCAGTCCTGCCACAATCCGACTCCGGCAGTGAAGATGGTCTCGAACGTGCTCGGCTCGACGGAGGTCGCCTCCTGGTCGTACGATATGCTCTCGAGCGCGAACCCGACGTCTATGCGCTCGTTGATCGCGGCGTCGGCCCTTCCGGCGAACCTGGTCCAGGTCTCCTCCCACACCTTGGTGGGCTCGCTGTCGTAGTCGCCGGTGACCTCCTCGAGGTAGGTCCACTCGAAGCTGGCGCGGTCGAACTCGAGACCAAGGCCGAATATGCCGACCGCCAGCCCAGCGTCGAACTCGAACAGGAGCTCGTCGCGCTCGGGGGTCGGGTCGTAGACGCCCACGGTCAGCGGCGAACCGGTGCCGGTGACCTCGGTGAACTGGCCCTCCATCGTCACCGGCCACATGGGCTCGTAGAAGCTGACGAAGAGCTCGTCCTCCTCCATGCCCTCGACGTAGATCTTCGTGACCTCGAGACTGAGGTCGAGCGTCGGCACGGGCGTGCCCTCGAGCACCAGCTTCCCAGCCCAGCCGCTCACCTCGCCGATGGGCACGTCGATGGCGCCGTTCGAGAGGTCCTCCCCCTCGACCTTCTCCTTGTTGCCTACGTCCCAGAGGCTCTCGAACCCGTAACGCGCGTACTCGGCCTTCGCGTCGATCATGCCCTCGACGACCGGCATCGCGACGTCGAGCCCGATCCACGACTCAGTGTTCGACATCTCGAACCACGTGCTCTCGGACTGCGGGTGATCTTCGAGGTACTCGTCGATGTCGGGGCTAGTGTTCGAACCTTCGAAGCCGATCCACCACCCGTCCTTCCATGACGTGTAGGTCGCGCCAATGACCGCGGGACCGACCGGCCGCTTGAGCCGCGCGGCTATGAGGTCGGTGCCCGTGTTGTCGTACCGGCCGGGGTCGTTGAGGTAGTCGAGGTCGTAGATGTTCGTGTAGGCCGCCGTGGCCGTGACGTCCCAGAACCCGGTGTCGAGCATAATGCCCTGCGCGCCGCGTCCGAACGGGATGTGCTCTTCCGCTATCGTACCGTAGAGGTCCATGTGCCCGACCGTCTCAAGCGGGTTGTCGAACTGGAGGATCTCCTCGTTGTAGAAGCCCGTCACGTCGAAGGGCCCGCCCTCGAGGGTCGCCCACCCGCTGTAGAGGTCGAGCGAGATCTCCTTGTAGTCGCCGGTGCCGGTCGACATGTAGACCGTTGCGCTTCCGGACGCGACCGACGTCACGGTCGGGTTGACCTGGAGGTACAGCTCGTGCGCGGGGCGGTTCAGGCGCCAGCGCGGGTCGCTCGGCACGTCCGACTGCGTGTCGTAAGTGGCCCTGTACCACCCGTTGAGCATCACCCGCGAGTTGGCGGGCGTGTTCGAGATCGCGCTCGCCGCGGCGCTGGCCACGGGCTCGCCGTCGTCGTCGATCGTGAGGCCCGAGTTGCCGTAGTCGCCGACTACGACCGGGTTCTCCGGGTCGGCGATCCACTCGGACCCGTTGACGACGAACTTGTACTCGTACGTACCCGGATCAAGAGCCACCACGACCCGCCACACCCCGTCGTCGCCCTGCGTCAGCGGCTCCGCGTTCATGTTCCAGTTGTTGAAGTCGCCGGCCAGGCTTACGGAACCCGCGCTGGGGTCCTCGTAGGTGAACTCGATACCGCCGCTCACCTTCGAGATCCCGGCGAGAGCCGGGCTGGCGATGAGAAGTCCGGCCGCCAGGACCAGGACCGTTGTCGCGATGCCTCTCGGTCTCATCTACTCTTCTCCCGGTGTGGCGCATCCAGTATGCGCCATCCTCGAACGTCTCCCGCGACCGGATTCGACTTCGGCCGCATCTGTCTTCCCTAGTAGTAGATCCTCACGAACGCCTTGAACACCTGCTCGGTGATCGCGTCGCTGCCGTGCGTAGCGAAGTCGCCGTCGTTGACCAGGTCGTTGCTCTGGTCGGGGTTGCCGAACTCGACGAAGAACTCCGCGCTGTTCCATCCAAGGTACCTGATCTGCGCGAAGGCCGTCTGGCGGGACTCCGTCTCCTCGTCGACGTTCATCACTCGCGCGTAGAACTTCCAGAGGTCGCTGAGGTTCACGTTCGCCTCGAACCCGTACGCCCGCAGCTCGTAGTTCGTGTCTATGTCCTTGATCCGGTACTGGGTTCGGAGCTTGACCAGCCTGTTCTCGCCGGTCAGCTCGAAGAAGAGGTTCGGCCAGGTGCCGTTGTTGTCCTCGTAGACCTTGTACTCTGTCTTGCCCGTGAACCCGTTGAGGAACTCGATGTACGCCTCCGTGCCCCACTCGTCGATCTCGCCGACCGACTGCGCGTAGCTGGTCGACATCGGGTCCTCTGGCTCAGCGTGGCGTATCCAACCCTTGAGGTTGACCGCCTTGCGCGGCACGCGGTAGTGCCCTTCCGCGTAGTACTGCGTGTAGTCGTTGAGATTCTGCCTGTCGCCCGACGCGAGCCCCTGGTTGTAGAAGTGCTCGCCGTAGGTCTCCCAGGAACCCAGGAAGCGCATCGGCCCCACACGGATGTCGCGAAGCTCCGTCTTGAAACCGTTGACCTCGGGGTCCTCGTCGTCCCAGAGGTGTCCGGAGCTAGTATGGCCCCACTCGGATACCCACGTCACGCGCCCGAACTGCGTGAGAGGCGGGAGGAGATCGCCGAGCGCCAGCTCGGCGTCGAGCGCCACGCTCTCGTCGAACTCACTGCGCTTTCCCGAGTAGGCCGTGCCGCTGTAGTCCTTCCGCGCGTATGTCGAGCCGAAGAGAATTCTGTTGTCCAGCATGTTCTTCGTCACACGGAAGCCGCGGTAGTCGTCTGTGCTGCTTGAGATGGTGTCGCCGGCGGTCGAGCCGGGGTAGTAGCTCTGCTCGACGTCCGACAGCCCGTCCCAGCCCACCGACACGTAGTCGCTGCGCTCGCTGATGAATGCCGCCCCCTGGAACCCGTAGACGTCCCAGAAGTCCAGACGGATGCCCTGCGCGCGAGGGCCGTAGTCGTCGTGCTTGACCTGACCCGAGTCGACGATCTGCAGGAGCGGCTCGTTGAGCCAGAACCTGTCCTGCCCGGCGAACAGGTGCGCCTCTACTCGCTTTGCCCTGAACCGGGCGTGAGCCTCGTTGAAGAAGAACTTGGTCTCCTTGACCTCCGTGTCGACCTCCTCGTTCTGGAAGTCGACCCACCTGTTCGACTCCGCCGAGACCTTGAGGAAGCTGTCGATGTCCCGCCACGGGCTGGTCTTCAACCGAAGCTCCGCGTACAGCCGTGGGTTCGACAGTCCCCAGCTCGGGTCTCCGCCGCCGCTGCTCCTGAGCTCGGTCATGAAGTCGCTGTAGCCCTCGAGCGTCGTGACGGCACCCGCCGTGGCCGCGAGCGCGGCGATAAGGAGCGCCGCGATGACCGGAGTGGTGAAGAGGCGGACTCGCTCTCCTCGTTGTCTGACCAAGTGAATCTCCTTGACTTTCGTTTCGGCTCTATCGCTGTCCCCGCGTGCGCCGCCCGGCGCCCGGGGTCTCATGCCGCTTCTACCAGAGGAAGATGGCCGACACCCTGTAGAGGCTGCCGATGCGCCGCTCTGAGAGCAGCGCGACGTCCAGCTGAACGTGCTTCGTCCGCATGCCGAGACCCGCGGTGATGCGGTCGCGGTTCATTCCCGCCCTGAGCGCGAACGCCTCGTAGAACCACACCTCCGTGCCCAGGTTGACGCTGTACTGGTTCTCGTAGAACTCCGGAACGTCGGTGGGCGCCCTCCACTCGACCGTCATCAGCATGACGTCACGGAAGAGGTAGGTCCCGCCGAGGCGGAACTCGGTCGGAACGGGGTCCGGGTCTTCCGTCGTCGATATCAGCTGCAGCTCGGGTGAGCCGATGTTCCGAAGCGTGCCGCCCGCGCTCCATCGCCCGCTCCTGTAGAGCAGGCCCAGGTCGGCCGCGAAGGCCGCGTCGCCGTCGGAGTCGAAGGCCGGGTCGTTGTAGTAGTCGTAGCCTGGCGCCTCCACGGAGAAGCGCTTGAAGGCGAAGCCGGCATTCATTCCGTCCATCGGCAGCTCCATGCCAGCGCCCGCGACGAGCGTGTCCTCGTGGTACAGGTCCTCGGCCCCCGTCCTCATCCATCCCATCCCGAATCCCCTGCAGCCGGTGCCGTACGACACCAGCGCCGCGTCCTCCGACAGACCGTCGACGCTGTAGACGCTCGTCCTCATGCCGAAGACCTGGACCCCCTCGAGGCCGGCAAGCCCCGCGGGGTTCCAGTGCAGCGCCGTGACGTCGTCGGCGACGGCGACGAACGCGCCGCCCATCCCCATCGCCCTCGCTCCCAGCTCCGTCTCAAGGAAGTTGGCCGAAGCCGCTCCGACGAACATGAGGAGAGCGACGACAGTGATCAGTGCTAATCTCATCATGGACAGGTCCTCAACGTGCGGCGCTCCGGCCGCTGCTGGCTCACGGTTACTTGATGACGGCTACGGGCCTGTTGACCCGCTCGAACGTAGGTTCGGTCTTGAACTTCGCCTCTACCCTCATGACGTAGATGCCGTAGGGCACCACGTTGCCCTCCGCGTCCGTCCCGTCCCACGCGACTACGTTCGGGTTCCTGCCCGTGTAGTCGGTCGGCCCCTGGAAGACGAGCCTGCGGGCCAGCTGGCCGGCGAGGTCGTAAAACTCGACGTTCACGTAGTCCGCCTCCCTCCCGAGGAAGAAGGTGACCACGGTGCCGTCGTAGATGCCGTCCCCGTTCGGCGAGAACGGGTTGGGCTCGACCAGCACGCCAGACAGCCCCTCCGAGCCGCCTACGTCGAGCGACTCCCAGTAGAAGACGCCGTATGTCCCGGCCTCAAAGATCTCACCGGTCACAGTGTTCCCCCTGGAACTCCCGGCGCCGCCCCTGAGGATCCAGCGCTCCGTGTCGGGCATCCAGTGGAACAGGCCGAAGTCGGACTCGTCCAGACCGCCGACGTCGTACTGCGGGTAGTGAAGCGTCAGCGTGGGATACCCTGGACCGTCGGGGAGCCCGCCGTCCTCGTAGCCACCCTCGAGCATCCTTGCGACGCCTACGAACTCCATGTCGTCGCGGATGTTCGAGACGTCGACGAGGCTAACGGGGACCGGCGTCACCGTGGTGAAGATCGTGTCGCCGTCTCCGGGTTCGAGGTCCCACGACTCCAGCGACAGTACCGTGCCGTCCTGGAACACGAGCGGCTCGGTCAGCGCGGACGCCAGCGTGTCCGGGATACCGATCGTCTGGCTGTCCGCCCACGGCTCGGGGATGCCGAACGTGAACGGCGCCGAGGCTATGCTGTTGTCGGTGGGCGCGGCGTCGATCGCTCTGATCTTGCCCTCGATGACGCGCGCGTCGCCGATCTTGCTGAGCGTCGTGACGTTCGTGTTCGCCACGATGTCCTCCCGGGGGAGGTCGGCGGCCCAGATGTCGGCCGCCAGATTGACCATCTCGACAGAGTCGACCTGAGCCGGCAGTCCGACGGGATTCCAGATGAAACGCGCGGTTCCGACACCGGTCACGTCGGTGATGTTCGTCCAGAGAACCGCCGGGGCGCCGTCGAGCGCCACCCACGGGATGAACTCAAGTTCCGGGTCGCCCGCGAACTCGCCGATGACCGGGGGCGACGTGTCGACCGCGAAGGTCGCCTCGAGCACGCACGCGACCTGGTTGTTGTCGAACCTCGCTTCGGCCTCCGACGTGGTGTAGTCCAGCATCTCCTGCTGCGTGCGGCCGGGCTCGTGCCCCTCTCCCGGCGACACGGCAACGTCCATGATGTTCGGGTCGCGGTCGCGCCCGCCCTCGCCATCGCGGCCGCCGCCGATCTGCCACTCGCTCGTGTTGGCGTTGACCCAGCGGATGCCTCCGAGGTTCTGGTCGTTCGAATCTCCGTCGTGCGAGGCCATGGTGACGATGATGTCCCAGTTGGCGATGTCGCCGTTGTCTCCGGTGTCCTCGGGGAGCCCCAGCAGCGTGCGGTCCACGCTGACGTCGATCCAGTTCTCGACGTGGTCGTCGCAGATCGAGATCTCGCTGTCGTTCTTGTAGAGGCTCCAGCTCGCCGACGAGTTCGAGCCGTTCGAGACGACGAACCACTTACCCCACCCCTCGACCGACACGCCGTAGTCCCACGCGTCGACCGTCGCAATGTCGACAAGCCGGTTCGGGAATCCCGCTGTCGCTCCCTCGCCCTCGCGGGCGTCGATGTAGATGTCGAGCTTCTGGAGGTTCATGTCCGTTCGGTTCGGATTCGGGCAAGTGGCCTGGCTAGGCTGGGGCGCGCCCCAGTCCGCGGCCGACGGATCGAGGTGGTACGCGAGGTCGCGGATGTGCGTGCGGAAGACTATTTTGTCGCCGTCCGCGAAGATCTCGAAGTTGGTTATGTCGAACGAGCCAGGCAAGAATACCAGGTTCGTCGGGTACTCATAGTAGATGCCGTCGTCCTGCGCCGCGCCGTGGTCGTCGTTCTCCTCGTCCGCGAACGAGCGGATGGCGGTCGCAGGGTTGTCCGCGTATACGGTGATGCCCAGTGTCGACGTCTCCACGTTCTGCCCGTCTCGCGCCGTGACGGTGACCGTGTGCTCACCGTCCGACGCGGCGGTCGTCAGCTCCTCGGTGGCGGTGTAGACGCCGTCACGCGCCGTCCTGTCGGGACCCGCGCCATCGTCCGTCATCCGCAGGAACGGACTGCCTCCAACGTCCGTGAGGTCTATGGAGACGTCGCCGATCCCGCCGCCCGCGTCCGCGACGTTGACGCTGTAGGTTACGAGTTCGCCCGGCTCGGCCTCGGACGGAGTCGCCGCGCCGTTGCTGAGGATAGGGGCGAAGCCCTCCTCACGTATGACGTAGGTCGTGTAGTTCGAGAGCGTCACCGGCGTCTCGGCTGTCTCCCACCACTCGCCTGAGTCGGGGATCATGTCGTGCGTGTCGTCCTGCGGGACGGAGTCGAGCGCGTTCCGCTTGACGCCGTCCGTCTCCTGCATGATGTAGACTTGGACACGAACGGTGTCTCCGGGCGCAGCACCGATGACGTCGAGGGGGACCCGGACCTCCGTCGATGTGTCGCCCTTCGTGGTGAAGCCCTGCGACACGACGTTGACGCCCTCGGCGTAGCCTATGCGCCACTCCTCCTCTATGAAGTCGTAGTGCTCCCAGCCAACGCCCTGACCGAGGTTACGTCTCAGGTCGCCGTAGTCGTTGGCCTGGTACTTGTAGGTCAGGGCGAAGTCAGGCAGAAGCGCGTGCGCGTAGCTTATGGGAAAGACGAACGGGTCGTCGGTGCCGCCGGCCGCGTCCCCGTTCGCCTCGATCAGGAAGCCCAGGTGCAGGCCGTCCCAGTTCGAGACGAAGTCGAGCCCCATCTTCAGCTCTTCCGTGCTGTTGGAGAGCTTGAGGATCGTGAGGTCCACACCCTCGATGGTGTTGTGATCGGGGTCCGACTCGGGCGCGGCCTCGTCTACCGCGGCTATCGTCGCATCGACCGGCAGGTAGACCGTCTCGACGGGGATGCGCCCGGCCGTGCCCGAGATGGTGATGGTCCCGTAGTAGCCGCCGGCTGTGAGCTCTCCGGTCGCGCTGCCTTCGGCGCCGGTCACGATCGGGCTGTCGAGCGACGCTACGAGGGACGCGGGCTCGGCCGTTAGCGCCACCGAGACGCCGCCCTCGTCGAGCGGGTTGCCCCAGTCGTCGACCACCTGCGCGGTCAGAGTCGCCGTCTCGTTGAGCCTGAGACCTGTTGGGGAAGCGTCCAACTCTACGAGCGCCGCAGGTCCCGGGGTCAGCACGACCGTGGCGTCCCACACGTCGAGGTTCGGATAGGCCGAAGCGGGGTCGATGGACGCTGACACGTGTGTCGTGCCGGCCACCGTACCGTAGAAGTCGACCTCGAAGCGGCCGTTCGACTCGGTCTCGGGGCTCCCTACGCTGAATTCGCCTCCGGACCCGTCGGCTATCAGGTTGGCGATGACCCCTGAGACCTGCGCGTCGTTGCCCGCCGCGTCTATCAGCTGGCCCGTTATGCGCGCTACCTCTTCGCCGCCGACCTGGATCGAACCCACGTCCGACGTCAGCACCAGCCCCACCGGCGCCGGTGGGTCGATGCCCACGTCGAGGACGCCCTCGATGTCGAGCTTCTGTGCGAGAACCCGAACAACCTCGACCGCGTCGCCGCTGACCAGGAACGGAGCCGCGCCGTCGTCGAACATCGCATATGTGATCGTGTCGTCGACCAAAGGCTGCTCGTTGATGTCGGCGAAGATGATGTTGCCCTCTGTCGGGTACGCCGGGTCGAGCTTCGTCGCCGAGAGCTCGACGTCGGTCTGCGCGGCGTCGTCCCAGTAGGCCACGCGGTCACCGTCGTCGCGCGGCTGCACCCAGGCCTCGGCGTAATAGTAGATGGAGTCGTTCGGCAGGCTCACGGTCGTGCCCGAGCCGAAGATGTCGTTGCCGAGCGAGTCGACGAACCCGTATCGGGTCGCCACGACCGCCGGCAGCGACAGCAGGCCGACGTCGGTCGTGTCGCCGTCAGTGATCGTCGTCGTCAGCTCCGCCTCGACGTAGCCCTTGGCCTCCGCCATCACGAGCCACGTGCCGTCGACCACGGTGCCAATGGAGAACGAGCCCGACCCGTCCTCTACGACCACCTCGCCGTCGCCGAGAGCCTCGCCGGTCTCGGGATCGTAGACGCCAACGGTGACGTCGACGTCGGGGCCGCCGGTGATCTCCACCGTTCCGTCCACGCGGCCGGTCACGCGCTGGAGCGTGAAGTCGACGCCCGTGGTCTCGCCGCCGCCCGTGACCTCGACGCCCTCCATGGTCTGCGGCAAATAGGACGGCGCCGTGGCGGTCACGTCGTAGAAGCCGTCGGCGAGGCGCTCGACGCGGTATTCGCCGCCGCCCGCAGGAGTATCGTCGCTGTAGACCGGGACACCGTTCTGGCTTGCCGTGACGGTGGCCACAGTCTCGAGGTCGGCGAGAGTGACCTCACCGGATATCTTCCCGTTCGGCGGGTATCCCTGGTCGGGCACGCCGTCGCCGTTCGCGTCCACGGGGAGCTCCACGTATTGGTCGAGGTCAGTGATGGCGTTCCAGGGGGTCGAGCCGTTGGACTCGGCACCGGTGCTCGAGTTGGGCAGCGCGTCGTACGCGCCCGAGCCGTCCCCGCCGACGACCGCGCAGATGATGCGGACCTTCGTGCCGTTGGGGACGGAGGCTCGGCCGAGGCCGTAGATGCCGTTCCAGTCGATGCCGAACTCGATGTGTTTGAAGCCAGGGTTGATCTGAGTGTAGGTCTCATCGACGTCGGTCGTTGCCGAAGGGTCGCTGCAGTGCTTGATGCCCAGACTGCCCATGTCGAGGTTCCACACGCCCATCATCACGTCGGCCCCGAAGTCCGTGAATGTGATCTGGCGCGCGTAGAAGTCGGCCGCCGTCATGTCGGTAGCACCCGTCACTCCGTTCTGGGCGTCGGTGTCGATGAAGACCAGATACCCGTTCCCGTACCCGCTCGGCCCGTTCACCGTCTTCAGACCGACGTAGAGGCTGTCGGCGTCCCACGTCACGTAGAGGTCGACCAGATCGGCGTCGCTCGAGCCCCAGCGGTTGTCGTTGTCGGGGTCGCGGTGCGCCAGCTCGTCGGTCTGCCAGTCGCCCTCCAGCGTGCTCACACGCCCGTCAATCGTGGGCGTGTTGTAGCTGTTCGAGAGGGCGGTCGCGGCCACCAGGAGCGTCAGAACCGCGACTGCTGCGGCGAGATACCTTCTCATGTCGTCTTCCTTGGGATGGCGTCCTGTCAGCGCGTCCCGGAACCCCTGCGCGGCGTCCCGGGCGCTCGTTTCTCAAGAGCTTTGATACAGGAATGCACGGCCGGTTCTGTACAGGCCGTGACGTCACAAGAGGTTATCAGAGCGTGATGGTGGGGTCAAGCGGACGTGGGATTGGTCACCGTGTCGGCTGAGGTGCGCTCGGTCTCTTCCATCCTGGCGAACACACGCTCCGTGATACCGGGCAATATGTCGCCGGCCCTCCCCAGGAGGGTCGCGTCGACAAGCGCGGATATCGGTGTGTACGCGGTGTTTATCTCGACTACGAACGCGCCGGCGTGCTTGGCCACGAGAGGCAGGGAGGCCGCGGGATGCACGACGGCCGAGGTCCCCACCACCAGCATCGCGTCGCAACGAGACGCTATCTCGTGCGAGAGCTCGTACGCATCCATCGGAAGCGGTTCGCCATACCACACTACGTCCGGTCTCAGCAGTGCGCCGCAGTCCGGACAGAGCGGAGGTATCTCCGGCAGGGGGGTCTCGGCCAGCTGGAAGACGCTCTGGTAGCTCGTGCAGAGGTCGTGCGTGCACCGGGCCCGCCAGATGTTGCCGTGCAGCTCGACGACCGCCTCGCTGCCGGCCCTCTCGTGGAGTCCGTCGGTGTTCTGGGTGATGAGGGAGAAGCTGGTAAAGGCCCTCTCGAGCGCCGCTATCGCCTCGTGGGCCGCGTTGGGCTTGCTGTCGGCGACGAGCTGACGCCGGTAGTCGTACCAGCTCCAGACGAGCGAAGGATCAGCTTCAAAGGCCTGCCAGGTCGCCAGTTCCTCGGCCCTGTACTGCCGCCACAGTCCGTCCTCGCCCCTGAATGTGGGAACGCCGCTTTCCTGAGACACTCCCGCGCCTGTTAGAACGGCCAGGTCCTTCGAGCTGCTGAGCCGTTCCACCAATCTCCTGGTCACGCCGCTGGCGGGTCCCATGATCTCCCCCTTCCAGGGCGGTCCGACCCTTACCCTGAGTCGGGCGCGTCCGGCATGCCGGTGGTCTCCTCGGCGATGGCCGCCTCTCGGGCGGCTCCGCGCGCCGCGGCCGTCTCAGCTCGCTCCCTGGCGGTTCCCCGACCTCCCTCGCCGAGATTCATCGTCCAGTAGACCGAGCCGAAACTAGTGCAATTCATGCAGCGTATGCAGTCCACGCTGCCGATCTCCTCCGGGACCTTGAGGTCCATGGGACAGTTCCTGGAGCAGTGGTTGCACGACGCGCAGTTCTTGAAGTCCGAGCCCATCGCGAACGCGATGGCGCAGTCGTCCAGGTGCTTCTCCATCTGCAGCAGGCTGAACTTGTTGGACAGCCCCAGGAGCGCCCCGAGCGGGCAGACGAAGCGGCAGAAGGGGCGTTTCATCATGCCCATCAGAAGCACGAGCGCAGCGAGCACCGCGACCTTGAGGCCGAAGACGGGGGTGAAGAATCGCATCCCCTCCGCGAACCACGACCCCCTCAGCTGCCACGCGAACCACGGAAGCCCAGCTCCCAGCGTTCCCGCCGGGCACATCTTGCAGAAGTAAGGCTCCCACGTCACCCAAGCCACGACGCCGCAGAGGACGATGAGCACGACGTACTTCATGTGCCGCAGCCAGTTCGGAGCGGAGAACTTCGGCAGCTTCAGTTTGTAGACTATGTCCTGGAACCACCCGAACGGACACAGCCAGCCGCACGGCCACCGCCCCACGAAGACGCCGATCACGCCCAGGATGCCCAGCACGTAGAAGGGAAACTGCCTTACGATGATGAAGTGCTGAAGCGCTCCGATGGGACACGAACCCCACGCCCCCGGGCACGAATAGCAGTTGAGGACCGGGACGCACACGCCCTTGAGAGGTCCCTGGTAGAAGCTCGCGGCCGGTATCGAGGCGAGGTAGGAGTTCGTGATGAAGAACGAGATGGCCTGTACGATGCGTCGCTTCAAGCGGTTCTCCGGTCGAGAGCCTCAATGGCGGTCGCGCCGACCGTTCAGCCGACCCCTATGCAGGACAGACAGATCATCGCGCCGTTCGACAGGGTCTCCCAGAAGTGCTCGGTCACTATCCCGATTATGAGGAAGGCCTCAAAGACCGCAAGAGCGATCACGAAGGCGATGGTCTTCCTCGCCGTGCTGGTCATGTGGTCCACTGCCTGACCTCCGGGACCGCCCCACAACGGCGCCGACCGCCGCCCCGAGGGGTAGCGCGAAGCCGTTCTTGACTGAACAGGCCACATCAGGATTCTAGCGAGCGCGGAACTGCAACGTCAAGCGTAAACGCCAGAGCGCTCAACGGTTTAGGCTCGTTCGGGTGGTGTGATGTCGACGCTTCGGCGGACCGGCCGGGGCGCCCCCGACGGGAGCGCCCGCGCCCGGCAGCAGCTAGTTGTAGCCTCGCCTCCGCGCCCTCAGGACCGCGTGCGCCGCGGCCAGCCGCGCGACAGGAACGCGGTAGGGAGAACAGCTGACGTAGTCGAGACCGACATGGTGGAAGAAGTAGATGGACTCGGGGTCGCCGCCGTGCTCCCCGCAGACGCCCATCACGATGTCCGGGTTGACCATCTCGCCCTTGCCCACCGCCATCTTGACGAGCGTGCCTATGCCGCGCTTGTCGATGGACTGGAACGGGTCCTTCCGAAGGATGCCTCGCTTGAGGTAGTCCTTGATGAAGGAGCCCGCGTCGTCGCGGCTGTAGCCGTAGGTCATCTGAGTCAGGTCGTTCGTGCCGAAAGAGAAGAAGTCGGCGTACTCGGCTATCTCGTTGGCCACGATCGCCGCGCGGGGGATCTCGATCATCGTGCCGATGTGGATGGGTACCAGGTCCGTGTCCCCTCCAAGCACCTCCAGCGCGACTCTCTCGACCAGCTCCCTGAGTATTGAGAGCTCCTTGGGCTCGCCCACGAGCGGGATCATCACCTCGGGCCTCGCCGCGACGCCCTTCTCCGCCAGCTTCTTCGCGGCCTCGTAGATCGCCCGGGCCTGCATCTCGTAGACCTCCGGGTAGGTTATCCCCAGCCTGCACCCTCTGTGTCCGAGCATGGGGTTGGCCTCACGCAGCTCTTCCGCGCGCTTCCATATCTCGGCCGGGCTCTGGCCGAGTTCCTCCCCAACCTCTCCGCAGTCCGTGTCTGTGCACGGCAGGAACTCGTGCAGCGGCGGATCGAGCAGCCGGATGGTCACGGGGCGCCCCTCCATCGCCTCGAGTATCCCCTCGAAGTCCTCGCGCTGGAACGGCAGCAGGGTCTCGAGAGCCTCGCGGCGCTGGGCCTCCGTCTCAGCCATGATCATGGCCCGGATGTGCTGGATGCGCTCCTCACCGAAGAACATGTGCTCGGTGCGGCAGAGGCCGATGCCCTCCGCGCCGAAGCTCCGCGCGCGCTCAGCGTCCTCCGGCGTGTCGGCGTTCGTCCGGACACCCAGCTGACGGAACTCGTCGGCCCACTCCATGACCGTCGCGAAGTTGCCGGAGAGCTCGGGGTCGACGGTCGGTATCTGACCGAGGATGACGTCGCCGGTGGAACCGTCGATGGTGATCCAGTCGCCCTCCTTGATGGTCGTGCCGCCGACGGAGAACTCCTTCGCGGCGTAGTCGATCTTGATCTCCTCGGCGCCGGCCACGCAGCACTTCCCCATGCCGCGCGCGACGACCGCCGCGTGAGAGGTCATTCCTCCTCGCGCCGTCAGGAAGCCCTGGGACGCGTTCATGCCGTCGATGTCCTCCGGCGACGTCTCCTCACGCACCAGGATCGTCCGGTGCTTGTCCTCGTCCGGGTCCTCCGCCCACGCCACCGCGTCGTCGGCCGTGAAGACGACCCGGCCGACGGCGGCGCCCGGCGACGCCGGAAGCGCTCGCGTCAGCGGTTCGTACGAGGCCTCCGGGTCGATCTTCTGGTGCAACAGCTGCTCCAGCTGGTCCGGATCGACGCGCAGAATGGCGGTCTGCCGGTCGATGAGACCCTCGGCCTCCATCTCGACCGCGATGCGAATGGCCGCCCCCGCGGTGCGCTTGCCCGTCCTCGTCTGGAGCATCCAGAGGTTGCCGTCCTGGATCGTGAACTCGAGGTCCTGCGTGTCCGTGTAGTGCTTCTCCAGGCGCTGGCGTATGCTGTCCAGCTCCTTGTATATCCCGGGCATCGCCTCCTCGAGCGAGGGGCCGTCGCCCTCCTTCTTCTGCGCGAGATTGATGGGCTGCGGCGTCCTGACGCCGGAGACGACGTCCTCGCCCTGCGCGTTCGGCAGCCACTCGCCGTAGAAGACCTTCTCGCCGGTAGCCGGGTCGCGCGTGAAGGCTACGCCAGTGGCGCTGCTCTCGCCCATGTTGCCGAAGACCATCGCCTGTACGTTTACAGCCGTGCCCCAGTCGTCCGGAATGTCGTTGAGCTTGCGGTACGACTTCGCGCGGTCGATGTTCCACGAGTCGAACACGGCGCGGATGGCACCCCACAGCTGCTCGCGCGGGTCGTCGGGGAAGTCGCGCCCGGAGAGCTCCTTGACCTTCGCTTTGAACTTGACGACCAGGTCCCTGAGGTCGTCGGCGTCGAGCTCGGTGTCGTGCCAGACACCCTTCTCCTTCTTCTTCGCGTCGAGGAGGGCGTGGAACTCGTTGATGTCGAGGCCCATGACGACGTCCGCGTACATCTGGATAAGCCTGCGGTGGCTGTCGTAGACGAAGCGCTCCCTGCCCACCTTCGCGATGATCGCGGCCGCCGTCGCGTCGTTGAGACCGATGTTGAGAACGGTGTCCATCATCCCCGGCATCGAGACCCGCGCGCCCGACCTCACCGAGACGAGAAGAGGACTCTCAGAGCCACCGAACCCTCTCCTCATCTTCTCCTCGACCGTCCGGATGGCCTCGTTGACCTCTTCCTCCAGCCCCTCGGGGAACTTGCTGTCGTGCCGCATGTAGTAGGTGCACATGCGCGTCGAGATAGTGAACCCGGCGGGCACCGGCACGCCGAGGTTCGTCATCTCGGCGAGGTTGGCGCCCTTGCCGCCGAGGATCTCCTTCATCTCTCCTCGGCCGTCGGCGGACCCGCCGCCGAAGTTGTATACGTTCCTCTGTGGCATCGTCTGCTCCTTGCGCGTCTTCGCCGCCGGGCCCCGGCGGTCCGGCGAGCACCAGCGATCCGGGTTTGTTCGCTTCCCGAACTTCCTAACATAGCACCGCTGGCACCCGGAGGCAATGTCACGGGGGCGTGCGAAACGGCTAGGATTGTGTGAGAGAGGTTGCAGGCGCCGCTGGGCCCTCAGCGCTCGCCTCGCGTCGGAGGGACCCTGGAACTCCGCTCGTCGTCCAGCCGGCGACCGTCGAGCTCCTCTTTGAGCGAGGGCGGCGCGTGCTCGCCTCCGGGGCCACCGTCGGATTCCTCGCGCACCATGCGCCGGTAGAGCGCCTCCCGTCGGATCTGAGCGACCACTATCTCGCGAAGCGAGTCCTTTCCATCCGACTCTTCTGCGTCGCGGAGACCCATGAGATAGAGCATCTCATCCTTGAGGTCGCTCTGCAGGGTCTTGAGGTTCTTGCGCCTCTGTTCCATGATGACGTTCGCCACTCCCACGGCCACGACGTAGCTTCCGAACGTGTAGACGAGACCGTAGGGCGCGACCTGCCCCAACATCTGCCAGCCGAAGAACACCGTGACGCCCCAGAGCAGGATGACGGCCGCCTTTGGGTTAAGCCCGAAGCGTATGAGGCGGTGGTGGACGTGCGACTGGTCCGGCGTCATCACGCCCTTGCGGGAGCGTCCTCGCCTGACGATGGTGGTGACGACGTCGAACGCCGGGACGGCCATGCACGCCGCGACGACGAGCGCCGCCTTGCTCGCGAGGTCGCCCCTGCCTCCGATGACGGCGCCTCCGGCGAGGAAGAAGCCCAGCGCCATGCTGCCCGCGTCCCCGAGGTAGACGTTGCCCTCACGAAAGTTGTGAAAGAGGAACCCGATGCTGCTGCCGAAGATCCCGGCGACCATGATGTACAGGAGCGGGTTCTGGTTCATCAGTCCGACGACGTAGAGCCCCGAGGCCGCGATGACGGCGATACCGCCGGCGAGTCCGTCGAGGCCGTCTATCAGATTGAACGCGTTCATGAAGCCGACGATCCAGAAGACCGTGATCGGATAGCTTAGCCAACCCAGCTCGAGGGCCGGCCCGAAGAAGAACCGGATGCGCTCGAGCGAGATGCCGCTGGCGACCATCGCCACCGCGACGGCCACCTGCACGGCCAGCTTGATACCCGGCTTGAGGTTGACCCTGTCGTCGATCATCCCGAGGATGACGATCACGGTCCCTCCGGCCAGAAGCGCCGTCAGCTTGCCCGCGACGTTCGGGGCGACGTAGCTGTAGAACCTGAGAGCGAAGATCAGGGAGGCGGCGGTAGTGAGGAAGACGACGATCCCGCCTGTCGTGGGAACGGGGCGGGCGCGGGTCCGGCGGGAGCTGGGCAGGTCGACGAGGCCCACGCGCAGACCCAGCTTGGCTACGGGCATCGTCAGCAGCCACGATATGGCGGCCGATGCGACCAGTATGATGAGAGACCAGCTTACGAGGTCCACGTGTTCCTCACGGGCTGCCCACGCGGTGCGGTGGGATCGCACTCGTCGACTCGGCGGTGGCCTGAGGGCGGGGTCCGGCTCTGCCCGCGGCCGCCACCGGGTCAACTCAATATAGCACCGGGCGGCGCTCCTACCAAATGCTCAATTTGTCATGACCGCCGCGCCGCCGCTCTCGCTTTCCATCGTGCTCTCTCGAGCCTGGCCTTCGCGCGGTTTCGAGGGTCGCGCGCGTAGTCCCGCCAGCGGGCGCCCGTCTCGGCGAAGAGGGCCGAGCCCGTCATGCGGGCGACGATGTCCATCATCAGGATGTGCGTGTCGTGCCGTCCGGACCGGGCCGGCCTCGGGCGTCCGCCCTCGAAGTGCGCGGCGGTCCAGTATCCCAGGTCGTATCTGTCCAGCACGAAGGACAGACCGTCGACGCATCGTTCGAGGAGGATCCGCGTCCCGTGGTCCTCTACCGTGCGAAGGTAGTCGTGGATCGTCCAAATGCTGAGAACGTGGCTGGAGAGCGTCATGCGCGGCGGGCCCGGCAGCGGATACTCCTCGATGAAGGCAAGACTGGCGACGCCGCCCTCGTCGCCTCCCTCTCCCACCTCGCGGAGGAAGCCGCCCTCTTCCACGCACGTGTGGAACGCGCCCATCGCCCGCCTCGCGGTGTCCAGAGCGCCGACGTGATGCAGCAGCCGGTCCGCTCGCACGAGGACGGATACGCACTCGGCGTGCGCCGCCGCCGAGAACCACCCCTCCTGGAGCGACCCCGAGAGCCTCTTCGGCACTTCGGGCATCGGCCACCCGCCGAAGCTGCCGGGCAGTATCTCCATGGAGTCGATCAGTCTGTCGGTGAGGTCGGCGAAGCGGTCCCGCCGGGCGGCGTTGCCGGTCGAAAGGTAGATCTCGAGACTTCCGAGGGCCGTGCGAGCGGCTAGGGGCGGCGACCATACGCGGTCCCCGCCCCTCACCCTCACCGTCGGCAGCCCGCGCTCGTCGCACTCGACGCCCTCGCGGGCGATACCCGAGTAGTCCAGGTAGTAGCCTCGCGGCGACGTCAGGTCGATGTGGCGGCCGAGCTTCTCCGCGGCCATGCCTCGTCCTCCGTTGCGCGCCCGGAGTGCGGTCTATCCCTTCACGAACCCGAGCACCTTGTCTGCAACGTGCGTCTTCTCCTCGTCGGACAGGAGAGAGAAGATCGGGATCGAAATGGTCTCAGCGGACGCGCGCTCGGACTCGGGCATGTCGCCCTTCGAGTAGCCGAGCGTCTTGAAGCACTCCTGCAGGTGCAGGGGCTTCGGGTAGTAGATGGCGCAGCCTATGCCGCTCTCCCTGAGGTACGACAGCAGCTCGTCCCTCTCGGGCACGCGGACTATGTACTGGTTGTAGATGTGACGGTTCCACTCCTCGCGATGCGGCGCGGCGACCCCGGTGCCTTCGAACCGCGAGTCGTAGTAGTCGGCGTTGGCGGCCCGGCCATCGCTCCATCCGTCGAGGTGCCTGAGCTTGACTGACAGGACAGCCGCCTGCAGCGCGTCGAGCCGGCTGTTCGTGCCTATCGTCCAGTGGTGATACGTCTCCGTCTGACCGTGCTCGCGGAGGCTGACGAGGAGGTCGGCCAACTCGTCGCTGTCCGTCGTGATCATCCCGCCGTCGCCGTAGCCCCCCAGGTTCTTGCTCGGGAAGAAGCTGAAGCAGCCCAGGAGCCCCATCGACCCCGCCCTGCGCCCCCTGTACTCCGACCCGATCGCCTGCGCTGCGTCCTCCACCACTGGGACACCTCGGCGCTCCGCGATCTCGAGTATCGGGTCCATGTCGGCGCACTGACCGTAGAGATGCACCGGCATTATGGCCTTCGTCCGCTCGGTGATCGCGTCCTCTATCTTCGACGGGTCGATGTTGTAGGTCCTGGGGTCGATGTCGACGAACACGGGTCTGGCGCCCACCCTAGTCACTGCGCCCGCCGTCGCGAAGAAGGTGTAGGGGGTCGTGATGACCTCGTCGTCCCTGCCCACTCCCGCCGCCATCAGCGCCAGCAGGATGGCGTCGGTCCCGGAAGCCACGCCGACCGCGCGCTTCGTCCCGCAGTAGCTCGCGATCTCCTGTTCGAACGCGGCCACTCTGGGGCCGAGCTTGAAGCCCTGCGACTCGACGACCTCGCCGATAGCCGCGTTGATCTCATCCTTGATGGTCTGGTATTGCCTCTTCAGATCGAGCAGCGGTACGTTCATCGGTGCCTGCTTTCCGTTGTTCCCGGCTCTCCAGGTGGTCTCAGCGCTCTCACTCGGTCCAACTGCCTATCACATCGGCGATCCGCTCGGACGCCCTCCCGTCCCACAACTCAGGCAGACGTCCCGGACGTTCTCTCTCTTCATCGATGATCGCGGTGGCCTCTCTGACTATCACGTCCGGAGACGTTCCGACGAGCACGTTCGTTCCCTCGCTGATGGTCACGGGGCGCTCCGTGTTCGGCCGCAACGTGAGGCACGGCACACCGAGCACCGTCGTCTCCTCCTGAACGCCCCCGGAGTCGGTCATGACGAACAGCGCGCGCGACTCCAGCTCAAGGAAGTCGAGATACCCCAGCGGCCCCGTCATCATGAGACCACCGATGGCCTCCGCGCGTTCCAGAAGCCCCAGGTCCGAGAGCGTCTTCCTGCTTCTCGGGTGCATCGGGTAGACGACCGGCACGCGCGCTGCCACCTTCTCGAACGCGCCCAGGAGGCCCTCGAACGCCTCGCGGGTGTCTACGTTGCCCGGGCGGTGCAGCGTGAGCGCCGCGAACCGCCTCTCTTCAAGACCCAAGCGACTCACGATGTCCGAGCCAGAGGCCTTCTCTCGGAACCTCATCAGCGTGTCGACCATCACATTGCCGACGAAGTGTATCGCCGACTCGGGGCGTCCCTCGCGTCTCAGGTTCTCGTCGCCATCGCGCGAGGGAGTGAAAAGGAGCGACGACACCGCGTCCGTCACTACGCGGTTGACCTCCTCCGGCATCCCGCGGTCGAAGCTCCGGAGCCCCGCCTCCACGTGCGCGACCGGAATGCCTCGCTTCACCGCGGTCAGGGAGCACGCGACCGTCGAGTTGACGTCCCCCACGACTACCACCATGTCCAACGCCAGCTCGTCGAGGAACGAGTCGAACGCCGTCATGATGCCCGCCGTCTGCGCCGCGTGCGAGCCGGAGCCGACCCCCAGATTGCGCGCGGGTTCGTCCATCTCGAGGTCGCGGAAGAAACCCGCCGACATCGCGTCATCGTAGTGCTGGCCCGTGTGGACGACCAGCGGTTCAACCCCCACTCGCGCCGACAGCGCACCCATGAGTGGTGCTATCTTCACGAAGTTGGGTCGAGCACCCGCTATCAGAGCGACTCGCATCCCGCTCGCCCCTCCCGCACACACAGAGGACCCCTTCCAGCAACAGAAACGCCCATTTCTAGCAGTTTCAGTGCCATTTCGCAACTCCATTCCCCAGGATGAACCAGCACTCAGGCTTGACTCTTGCACTCTAATCAGAGTATTATTGGAGTGTCGAATCGGACGGGTCAGTGCTTCCCTTCTCCTCGACCAGGAGGTCGACATGCTCTCCCCGATGCTCTCAATCCTGCTGGTGCCCTTCCTTCTCGCGATGTTCCTCGCGGTGAACATGGGGGCCAGTGGAACCGCCCCGTCCTTCTCCGCCGCCTACGGGGCGCGGCTCGTCAGTCGCGACCGCATCGCGGGCCTGTTCGGGGCCTTCGTGCTCGTCGGGGCACTGCTTGCAGGACGCAAGGTCTCGGTGACCATCAGCCGCGGCCTTCTGCCAGAGGACTTCATGGGACTCACCCTGACCAGCATCGTGCTCCTGTCGGTAGCGCTTTCCCTGCTGCTCGCGAACCTGCTCAAGGTCCCCCAGTCCACCAGCCAGGCGACGGTCGCGGCCCTCGTTGGACCCGCCGCCTACTACGGCGTCCTCAAGACGGACAAGCTGCTCTTCGAGGTCATCCCCACGTGGCTGATCATGCCGGTAGCGTCGTTCGTCATCACCCTGGTGATCGGACGATTCATCTACACACCCATCAACCGCAGGTTGAAGAACGGCTTCTCGAGCCTGGCCGCCCATCGCCTGCTGCCCGCTTGTGTGCTCGTCGCGTCGTGCTACGTGGCGTTCGCCATCGGCTCGAACAACGTGGCCAACGCTGCTGGCCCGATCGTGGCCATGGCCTCAAAGGAGATGGGCACGTCCTCCGACGGCACGCTCTTGATGACGATGATCTTCGCCACCCTTCTGGTCGCCCCGTGTTTCGCCATCGGCAGTTCCCTTATGGGATCGAGAGTGCTCGAGACCACCGGACGCGAGATCGTCTCGTTCGGTCCACTTGGCGCAGTGCTGATCGCGGTCGTGACCGCAACGCTCTTGCTGTTCGCGTCCGTCTCCAGAGGCATCCCCACCTCCCTCGTGCAGATGAACACGGGGGCCATAGTAGCGCTCGGCATCACGAAGAACGGCTGGCGGGCGATCGCGTCGCGCACCTCCGTCAGGAAGCTCCTGACCATCTGGATAGTCGCTCCGCTGCTCTCTCTGGGCATGTCGTTCGGCCTGACGGCGCTCGCGGAAGCGCTGGGCCTCATGCGTTGAGCCGGGGTGGCTCTCAAAGCCAGCGCAGCGTGACGTTCGACTCGAAGGGAAGGCTCGCGCTGAGAGCGACGTGGAGGAGCGTGTTGGGGGTCGACAGGCCGAACTCGGGGTGCCAGGCGCCAGGCGACACGCCCGCGATCGCGCCGAACGGGAACACCACCGTGGCGAGCGGGCGCCCGTCCAGCAGAAGCTCCACACCCCTGTCCAGGGCGCGCGCCGTGATGTCAGGGTGGAGATGGAAGAACCACTCAAGAAGGTGCTCGCCATCGCCCGTGATCTTGTCCACGATCTCCACTGCCTCGTCGGAGACGCACACCTCGCGGCGATGCACCGGCCGCCCCTCCAGGAACCTGTAGCCGTCGTGCGAGGCGTGCGCGCAGCGGCCGCGTACGCCCACGTCGCGGGTCCGCGCCCGGCGCCCGCAACGGTGCGACGCCCACAACTCGCTCTGCTCGGCGGAGTCGATCCGAACGGTGTTGTGCGCGGCCGTCTGCCGCTGCCACCTTCGCTCGGGTCCCGGCGCGTACGTGGAGACTCCCGAGTTCACGAACACCCTACGCCCATCGCGCGAGAGCTCCAGCGACAGCGCCTCGGAGTGCGCGTGACCGGGCTGGTGGCCGGGCTGTGGGCCGCCCGCGTCGAGCAGGACCACGGTGCGGTCGTCGTCCGACATCAACCGGAAGAAGCTGGAGTCCTCGAGGCGGGTGATCCTGGCGAACACGGCCGAGCCCGGGTGGAGCCCCAGCCGCCGCGCGTAGTCTATTAGATCGGCGAGTGACGGCGCGGCTCCGGATACGCTGTCGTTGAAGAAGGACACTCCGCCGTCAGGATGCGTCATCGCGGTCAGCCAGTCGAACATGGAGAGGACCGTCGTTTCCAGGGCCTCTCGACGGTCGCGTCGCCCCGTCGGAATGGCGTCCGGGAGGAGCGACCAGACGTTGAGAACGTCCAGCAGCTGCTCCAGAACGACCGCGTGGTACATGGGGGAACGCTCGTAGTGGCCGCCGTCGCCTCCCACCTGCTCCTCGAGCTGGCGCCCGAGCAGCCTGAACCCCTTCTCGATCCACCGGTCGCCTTCGGGCCCTCCGAAGAAAAGCCCCCCGACCGTCAGAGCAACCGCGTTCGCCATGAGGTGGTTCGCGCCGATGTCGAACTCGAGACGCCTTTCGAGAAACCTCAGCTGAGTCGCGAGGCTGTCGAGCACGCGGGCCGACGGCAGGTTCGCGCCCGCGGCTCCAGTGGCGGCGCCCGGCGCCTCCCGCGCGGAGGCCGGTCCACGGAGAAGCCACTTGACCCACGCGACCACGCGCAGCGAGACGGGATAGGGGTCCCAGGCGTCCCGCGTGCCGGGCGGGTTGGACCCTATCCAGGAGTCGACGAGGGCCGCAGCGGCCTCGGCGGTGAGCCTCGTCGTCGGAAGGTCGGCGAAATAGTGCAGCGTGTACACCCACAGCCGGTCTGCGCCGGCCGGGCTCCAGTCAATCGCAGGCGGGGCCTCGCGCGTGGCTACGCCGTACGACGGCCCATCGGGAGGCGCAAGAAGCTCCCTCTCGACGTTGAGCAGTCTGACGCGATACGGAGAGAGCCACCCGTCGCTTCGAGCCACGGGCTCGACGAGGACGCCCCCCGGGCTCCGAGGCTCGGGCGCGGGGCCGGTCCGAACGCGCGGCGACGTGACGGCTCGCGCGAGGCGCGTGAACACCTGGCGCGGGCGCAGCCTGACCAGGGTGCGGAAGTATCGACCTGGTGCGCTCATGGCGTCGTTGCCCCGTCCAGAAGCTTGAGCTTCCCCCGGGCGGTCAGTGGTATATCGTCGACCACCTCTACTGAGAAGGAAAGCTCGTCGCCTACCTTCTTCTCGTACGCGTCGAGGATGGCGCGCTCGTCCGTCTCACCGAAACCGGGCGCGACCATGATTCTGAGAACACACTCCCCTGGACGTTCCTGGTAGTACTGGTAGCGCGTCACGCGCTCGAACATGTCGCCGTGCATGTTGAGCGCCGTCACCGAGATGCTCGCCCCGGTTCGCCCCTCCAGCATGTCCTGCTTCCAACGCCCCTCGACGTCCTCGAAGCGGTCCCAGTTCCGCCCGCATTCGCAGCACGGTTCGGCCATCGTCGCGAAGTCGCCCGTCCGGTACCTAACTAGAGGAAGCGAACGGTTGAGGAGTCCAGTACCGACCAGCTCTCCCCGCTCGCCGGGCTCGCACGGAGAGCCGTCCTCTTTGAGCAGCTCGACGACGCCGTAGTCCGGCGTGTGGTGAAGCACGTCGGTCACCTCGCACGGCGCCGCCATGATGAGGCGCTCGCTGTGCCCGTACATGGGAAAGACGCGCGCTTCGAACGCGCGCCCGATCCGCTCGGCCTGAGCCGGCGGACAGCCTTCAGACGCCAGGAGTATCGCGCGCACGCCGGCGAACAGGCGCGTCAGGTCGTTACGGAGGACGTACTCCGCAAGGAGGCCTATGGCCGACGGGTAGCCGTGGATGAACTCGGGGTCGTAATCCACGAGCGCGTCGACGTAGGACCCGAGCGTCGACTCGCTCATGTGGAACGGCGAGAACTGCATCTCGTTGTAGATGGGGTTCCGCTGCCAGTAGACGCCGGGCAGGAGGTCCGGGAACGCTACTCCTCGGAACGCCGCCTTTCGGCAGCGCGGGGAGTAACCGGCGCGGCTCCAGAGACGGTGGACGAACGCGGTCTCTACCGACTGCGACGAGTCGTCCACGTAGATGCGGAGCTGGTTCCCGCTCGTGCCCCCCGTCGTGATCTCGTAGTGCGGGATCCGGTCGAACTCTCTCGGCAGGTGACGCTTCATGTCGGACTGAAGCGTCTCCTTGTCGAGGAGTGGAAAGTCCCTTAGAGCCTCGAAGGGCTCGAGCCGCGATACGGTCCCGCGCAGTTCTCGATAGGCGGGCACCTGGTCGGTGACGAACTCGAGCGCGCGCCGGAGCTCGGCGGACTGGTAGGCGAGGACCTCTGCGCGCGAGGAGGTCCTGAACGCGTCGTGTCTGCCCATCACCTCTCGATAGGACCGGCCGGCCACCCACGCGAAGGGCACGAGATTGACCGCCCGCGCAAGCCAGACGGGCATCGACTCGTAGATGCGACGCTTGAGCGGAAACGCCATCACTGTCCCCCGACGCGCCCGCCGTCTTCGCGGCGCTCGTCGCCTTCGTCCCTCGCCGCGCGGACGACGGCGCGGCAGTGCTCGACGAACCTCTCCTGCCAGACGGCGTCCGAGAATTCCTCGCGCTTCGCTCGCACGCCCTCGCGAAGTCTAACGCACAGAGAGGCGTCGTCAACGAGCGTCAGCATCGCCACCTTGAGGTGCGCCGCGTCGCCCGGCGCTACCAGAAGACCGGTCACTTGGTCCTCGACCAGTTCGGGGATGGCCCGCCAGCGGGTCGACACGACGGGCAGGCCCGCCGCGTATGCCTCCAGCACGACGCCGGGATACCCCTCTCCCTCGTGGTAGCTCGGGAGCACGAGCGCGTCGTAGCCCGAGAGCACGCCGTGCACGTCGGCGGGTTCCACTGGTCCCATGTAGCGCACGCGCGAGAGACCGACGAACTCGCGCTCGCTCACGTCGAAGTCGAGCGTGCCGTAGACGTCCACGGACGCGTCGCCGATCAGCTGCTCGCCGGCCGCCATCAACTCCCGGATGCCCTTCCGGCTGTGGATCTGGCCCAGGTAGACGAACCGCGTGCAGGGCTCCGGCGCTCTTGTCGGCGGGAGCGGGGGCATCGCACGGCTGTTCGGATACCACTCGGCATTGAGTCCTTCGCGCCTCCCTGCCTCCACCAGCGCCCGCGTCTCCGCGAGATAGAGAGACGCCCGTCTCAGCGCGCGCAGTATCGGAACGCGGCGCGCGGCGCCGTACTCCATGAGGTCCGTGCCGCCGAACTTCCGCACGATCAGCGGCTTCCCCGCGGACGACGCGGCGGACGCGGCGAGAGGACCGGTGACGTGCAGGCCGCTTGTCGCGGCGTGCAGTGTCACTACGTCAGCACCGAGGGCGGCGCGCCGCACGCTTGACGACAGCCGCCGGAGGGCAAGCAGTCCGAGCGCTCCCCTCCCTCTGACGCCTCCCGTGTCGACCATCGTCAGGTCGACGTCGTTTCGCTGCCTGAGCCCTCTAACGAGCGAGTCGAACAACACGGTGACCCCGCCGAGCGGCGGAGGGCTCGGACCTACCATCAGGACGCGAAGAGCTTCGTTGTCCGCTCGCGCGCTCAATGTCCCTCCACCGACGGTGTGATCCGAAGCCCGAGCACCCGCTCGTACACCTCGACGGTCCGGTCGGCCAGCCGCGACGCCGAGAACTCCTCCAGTACGTAGCACGCGCCTCGCGCGCCCATCTCCGCTCGCTCGGCCGCCGGCGAGTCGAGCAGCCTGGAAATCGCAGTCGCCAGAGCCTCGGGGTCCTCGGGCGGCACGAGCCACCCGGCCCGCGGCGGCTCGACAAGCAACGCCGAGTCGCCGACGTCGGTCGCGACGACCGGCGTGCCGTGCGCGAGCGACTCGAGCACCACGTTGGGCATGCCCTCCCACCTCGAGGGCATGACGACTCCGTCCACGCCGAGATAGAAGCTGCGGGACTCGCGCGTGGCCGGCAGGAACGCGAACGTGTCGTCGAGCTGCGCCTGCGTGACGCGCGACTCTACTCGACTCGCGAGCTCCGCGTCGATCCGCGGGCCCACCCACACGACCCGCAGACGTTCCAGCGACTCGGCGGGCAGCATCTCAAGAGCGCCCACGAAGACCTCCGGAGCCTTCTGATGCTCGACGCGGCCGAGCGCGCCGAGCAGCACCTCCGCGCCCCCGGCGTGTTCCCTCCTGAACGCGGCGGCCTTCGCCCTTTCCTCGTCCGTCGGCTCCTCCCACTCGATGCCGTTGGGAACGACGTGGACGCGCCCGTCCCACGCCGGCACGAGGTGTACGACCTCGTCACGGATGGCCTCAGCGTTCGTGATCATCGCGGCGGCGCGGCGAGAGAGAGCTCGCTCCAGCGCGAGCCTCACGCGCGAGTCCCCGAGACCGAGGTTCCGCTCGGAGACTATCATCGGCGTGCCCGTCACGATCATTCCCGCGGCCCTGGCTAGGACACCGGGTGTCCTGAGATACGAGTGGACCAGGTCGTAGCTGTCGTGGCCTATGAGCCTGGCGAGGCGAAAGGTGACGCGCGGGTCGCGTCCTCCGCGTGAAGCCGCCCGTGGCCCGAGACCGTGAAGCGGAACGCCGGCCTCTTCGAGCTCGGGCCGGAAGTGCTCGATTGGGTGGTAGTAGGCGACGTTGGCCTCTACCACGGTGCGGTCCAGAGCCCGGACGAGCGTCACAAGCTGCCGCTGGGCGCCTCCGGGTCCCAGCGAGTCGATCAGGTAGAGCACGCGAAGCGGCTTCACTGCGCGTGGACCTCCTCCCGAGACGGCGCGCTCGCCGTTCCGCCCGCCGCCGAGCCGTCGAGCCATCCAGCGCAGGCGATCATCAGGAGCGACGAGAGCTTGTGCGCGTACGACACGGAGGCCATGTCCAGAACGGCCATCATCAGGATGAACATGATCGCGAAGCGCCCGACCAGTCGCGTGCGGTTGCCCGGCGCGAACGCCCGGGCCAGCAGCGACACGTGAAAGGCGTAGTAGAGGAGCACGCCGACGATGCCGAGCGACACGCCTAGCTCGACGAAGTTGTTGTGCGAGTAGGTCCCTTCGTCGGACAGCCACCGAAACGTGTTGAGACCGGTTCCCACGAACGGGGCCTCCGCCATCAGTTCGAGCCCCTTGCCGATGAAGCGCGAACGCTCGGCGAGGCTCTGCCCGACGTCGGCGGCCGTCTCGAAGGTCGTGACGGTCACCTCGACACGGTCGACCGTGTGCTCCCACAGGAGCGTCATGGGCTCGAACGTCAGCACGAGCACCGTGACGACGACGGCCCCTATGGCCGCGAGCAGCGCTATTCTCGCCCTGGCCCTCGGGTAGAACATCGACGAGCCGAGCACGAACCCCGTGCCTGTGATGCCCTTTAGCGAAGACGAGGCCAGAACACCTACCGCCAGAAGCATGATGACCAGGTACCCGACGAGAACCTGCCACGCGCGCTTGAGGTCCCCGATCCACGAACCGCACACGGCCATGCCCGTGACGGCGACGATGCCGAGCGTGTTGGGATTCCGATAGGCGCCGGCGAGGCGCAGCGCGACCATCGGGTCCTCTGTCGTTACGGCGTGAAGCGCCGCCGCGGCCGTGCACGCGAGCACGACGCCCAGCATCCACCTGGCGAGCCCGAGGTTGCGGGTGGCGTCGTAGAACACGAGACCCACGATCTGGATCTCCAGCAGTGTCGTCGCCCGTTCCACGCTCAAGCCGCCTCTCGCCGTCCAAAGCAGGGAGAGTATGGCCCACACCACGAACGCCCACCTCCACACGACGGTCGGCGAGGTCAAATACTGGACCAGCGCGGACGCGAGGGACTCGCCTCGGACGAGCGCGTAGACCACAAGGCTGAGTCCCATGACGGCATAGAAGTAGGGCTGCGTCTCGGCTATGTGACCGAGAAGCACCACGCTCAAAACGATGCCGAAGAGCGACAGCAGCACCCACGTGTGGAGCGGGCGGGCCAGCCCGGTCTGCCGCGCGCGAGCCGCCGCGTCCAGGACCCCGGCCGCGCCTTCCAACAGCGATTCATAACGGCCGTGCAGGCCGCCCATGAACGCTCCGGGCGTCATCCTCTCGCCTCCAGACACGCCTCCCCAAGAGGCGCGAACTCTTCGCGCGGCTCCCCATTCTCACCCGATCCACCGCCTCGCGATCCTGCTTCGAGGCGGTCGAGCAGATACTCGACGCGCAGATTCCAGCCAGCGTTGTGGAAGAAGACGCCGGGATCGAAGGTCCATTCGCCCTCGTTCTCGTCGTACAGGTAGCGTCCGTCAACGCCGTTGACCCTCGTCTTGAAAGGGGTCGGTGACTGGAAGACGGTGTGCATCTCGCTGACGAGATGGCGCCCGTCAAGCGTCTCGAGAACGTCGAGGTTCATACTCCGGAAGCCGGCTCGCTCCGTCAGCTCCCTCGTGAAATCGATGACAGAGACCGGGGGATCGTCCAGCACCCAGTCGTTCGAGCCACTGTGAAACTCACCGCGCCGGCGCTTCTCGAGCGCGAAGTAGGACCGCCCCATTCTGATGGCGCGCCACTCCCTCGCTTCGGGCACGTACTCCTGAAGCAGAACGTGGCCCCACTGGCGCTCCATAGGGTGTGCGTTGTCGGAACGGAAACCGCGCCGGAAGCACCTCTTCACGAGCCGCGCGAGTTCGCTTCTGGAGCGCAGGATGCGAACGCCGGACGTCTTCGAGCCGAAGTCGCTCTTGAACACGATCGGCAGTTCGGCATCGCGAGCGAACTCGAGCGCGCGCTGTTCCGAGTAGAAGACCCACGTCCTCGCGTGGGGGACTCCGTTGGCCTCTAACCAGTACAGCTGGCGCCGCTTGCTCTCGTAGAGCCAGATCTCATCGAGCGTCGGGCAGAGCGTCGCGCGGAGTTCGTTCGCCATGATTCTCAGCCTCTCGTCGAGACGGTCCTTCCACAGTCTCACGAGGCACGGCGGTCTGACGAGGAAGGCGTCGCACGCGGACTCCCGGACGACGTCAATCCAGTCGGGTCCGGAGATGTCGACCACCTCGTGCGGCACGCCCATCTCCCGACACGCGTTCTCCGCGGCCCGGTGGAATCCGCCGAAGGTGCCCACGACACCCAGCTTGAATCGGCCCGCGGCCGACCCGGGCTCGGGGTCCGCCATGGGCGACAGAGGGAAGCGCTCGGCCCCTATGGACCTCTGGACCGATTCCCAGGGAAGGAACCTCAGTCCTAGGGTCCGAATGGACGCGGGCATGCGCCGCGCCAGCCTGCGGGAACGTGAGATCAGCGGTTGGGAGTCACGGGACATCGTCACGAGGCGGCCGAGGATCGGTCGCGTTCGGCGGCGCGGGCGTAGGCCCCGGCCACCACGCCGAGCTCGACGGCGGCCGTCGCGACGCCGGTCAGAATGAGCAGAAGCGCACGGGGCGGCCACGACTTCTTGTCGGGCGCCACCGGCGGGTCGATGATCCTGAATGCGTAGCCCGTCCTCGCGCGTATGGACGCGAGCGAGGAGATGGCGTTCGTCGTCTCCTCGGCGAGGAAGCTGCCTACCTCACTGACGGCCACGTTATGCATTTCGCGCTGGAGTTCCTCGACGCGTCTCTCGCCGTCGGCTATCGCGGTCTCACGAAGCATGCGGTCGGCCGCCTCGACCATGTGTGCGGCTATCTCTCTCGCGCGCTCCGCCGACCACCAGTGCACCTCGAGCCCGAGAAGCCCGGTGTAGCTGTCGTACGTGACGTCGAGCTTGCGATCGAACGCGCGATACGCCTTCTCGGGATGAGGCTTCCCGCCGCGCCACTTCTTCGCTCGCTCGTCCCACTTGCGGTGGAAGAGCTCCTTGTCGAGTTCGAGGTCCTTGATGACCGCGGCCACCAGCTGGCGCGACTCGAGGAAGGCGGCGATCGCATACGCGTCGCTGCTTCCACCACCTGCCAGCAGCGAGCGGACCGACGAACCGCCAAAGCCGCCCTGCGAACCCTGCTCCACCTGCTCAAGCGGCAGCGGCATCATGAGACACGAACTTGTGTAGATCTCGCGCATCGTCATCAGGCGCAGCAGCACGAGCAGCATCACCACCACCCAGATGCCGACGAGGCGCCCGCGCCTCGAGATCACATGAGTCCAGAATCCGTCCACGATCGACCCCCGCCGCTAGTCGAAGAGCCCCACGGTGTATGCGCTGGCAGCCGCCAGCCCTATCTGATAGAGAACCTGACTGATGTCGAGCAGGAACTGCATCCCGTCGAAGCGCTCGAGCTGCTCGGGCACGACGACGACGTCGCCCGGGTCGATGCGCGTTCGCCGCCCCATCTCGACCGAGCCGTCCGCCTTGACCACGTAGACGCCGCCCCTGTCGCCGAACTCGGTGATCCCACCGGCCAGGCTGATGAAGTGCCCCGCGTTCTTCCTGCTCTGGAACTGGAACGCGGTCGGGTTGTTGACCTGGCCCATCACCATGACGAAGTCCGGCCTCTTCGGTATGTGGAGCCGGTCACCGTCGGTCAGAAGGAGGTCTCTGTCGGAGCCGCGCAGGTCCTCCGCGGGTCCGATGTCGATGACCATACGGCCGGTGGCTTCCGTCTGCCTGAGCTTCTCTGCGAGCTGGGCGCCCGACTCGAGCGCCGCCTGCCTGCGCGATAGCTCCGTGGCGCTCATGGTCCGCGAGGACGGAACGGACAGCCGCGCCAGATCGGCGTCAAGCTGGTCCGCCATGCGCTCCAGCTGTTCCGCCTGCAGTTCCTTGATGGCGGTCCGCTGGAGCACGGCCGCGGGCAAGTAAGCGTCATCGAGGAATCCACCGAAGCGCTCGACGAGTTTGCTCAGGCGCTCGCCCTCCTCTATGGGGTAGTCGCCGGGGAAGGCGACCTCGCCGCTTACCTGCACGACCTCTTCGACGCGCCAGTTCGTGATCCTCCTGATGAGCAACCGGTCGTAGGGCCTCAGTGGCAGGTCCGCTTCCTCCGAGCCCGCAAGCAGAGCCGCCAGGTCGACCGTCACATGGTGCAGCTCGCGCCTCTCGCCGTCGACGACCTCGTAGCGGGTGAGCTCCGCCTCCTGCCGGTAGGCCTTCTCCTTGAGATTGCCCCCTGCGAAGATAAGGTCGCTCACTCGCATCCCGCGGGTCAAGGGATAGGTCCCGGGCGTGTTGACCTCGCCGTTCACCTGGACGGTGTGCGCCTGCCTGAACTCCCACAACGAGTGAACGGCCAGCTCGTCCATGTTCTGGAGCACCACGTTCGCCGTGGTGTTAGCGGCGAGCACAGCGTGCATGCTGATGGGGAGGATGGTCGCCTCCATCGTTCGGGCGTCCGTCCTGAAGAGCTCGGCCTCGTGAAGCCACGCGTCGCGCGTCAGGCCCCCTGCGGCGAGCACGAGGTCCAGAACGCGCATGTCCTTCTTGAGCTCGTAGGTGCCGGGGCTCCTGACCTCACCCCTGATCGTGACGCTGGGAACGTCGCGGAAGTGCCCCCGGTGAAAGACGAAGATCTTGTCGCGCGCCGCGAGCGGTACGTTCGCTACGGGGATGCTGTCCAGCAGCGCGGCACGCAGGTTGAAAGCCACGTACTCGGGCTCACGATTGAGCTCGCTCTCCCGCTCGATCAGCCCGTATTCGAAAAAGGTCTCGGGCAGCAGGTCTTCGGTCGAGTCGATGACGTCCAGCAGGCGCATGCCGCCCGTGAACTCGCGCCGTCCGGGCCGTAGCACGTTCCCCTCGAGGAACACGGCCAGGTCGTCCCCGCCTGCCACCGGGTAGATCTTCACCAGGTCGCCGGGCGCGAGGTCCCAGCCGGAGGTCTCCCTGAGCGACAGGTCGTAGGTGACGCGCCTTCCCGCCTCTATGCGGTCGAGCTGGATGAGTTCCGCGTCTGCGGTCGGTCGCATACCGCCGGCGAGGTCGATCAGCTGTCTGACCGTCATCATCCCGTTCATCTCGTAGATCGCGGGACGCAGCACCTCGCCCGCCACGCCAACGAGAGAACCGACCGTCGGTACGAAGATGACGTCGCCCGGCATCAGCCTCACGTCGTCGGAGGTATCGCCGCGGATGAGAAGGTCGTACAGGTCAAGGGTCTGGATGGTCTCTCCGCCCCTCTTCAGCTGCACGCGCCGCAGGCTTCCGATCTTCTGGACACCGCCGCTGGCGAAGAGGGCGTTAGTCAGCGTCGACAGCCCGCTGACGGTGTAGCTGCCCGGACGGAAGACGTCTCCCAGCACGAACACGCGGATGGAACGCAGCCGTCCCATCGAGACGCTGACGCTCGTTCCTATCATGCGGTTGTCGACCTCTCGCGCAATGTGCTCCTTCATCTCGCGAAATGTCAGACCTGCTACCGACACCGGGCCTAGTTCGGGGAACGAGACGACGCCGTCACGGTCGACCACCAGCGTGGTCGCCGCGTTCGTCTTGCCGTAGAGCTGCACGAGAACCTCGTCTCCGGGGCCGATTATGTAGTCCGAGCTGACCGGGATGTCCGTGGCCGGGGCGAACGTGGAGGGCGCGCCCGCGAACAGGTCGTAGCCGAACTGCTCGAGGTCCTGGTCGATCTCAACCGGGCGCGACTCGGCGAGAAAGCCCTCGAAGGCCCTCCGTATCTCGAGCGCCCCATCGGCGAGAGGGTCCGGGACCCGGTCGGGCTGAGGCGGCGTCTCGCCTTCGACCGAGCCCGCCAGCTCTATGTCGGTGGGTGGCTGCTCGCGCGGCGCGACTGTTTCGGGCGCGCTGACGTCGCGCTCGGGAGCGACAGACGTCTCGGGGCTCAGGCCGTAGCTCTCCAGCAGAGCGGCTCGCTCGTCGGCGGGGAGCGACTTGACGAGGTCTATGAGCTCCGCCTCCGGGGTCTGAGCGTGGGCCGACAGGAGCGGCAGGGCGAGAAACAGCAGTGGCAGAACCAGCAGTGCCGGAACCAGAGGGCGGGTTCGACCGGTTCCCATCGGAGTCTCCTTGAGCGCGCCGTGAGGCCCGGGGACACAGGTGCGCGGTCGCACCGAGTGAGGCATCCCTCAGCCGGCCCGGCGGATCGGGGTTCTAGTGCCGTGCGGGAGTGATTCTGGTCTACGACGGGCGGGGTGTCAACCGATTAGAGGTCACTCGTTTAGAGCTTCCCTGCGCGCCTGTCCCTCAGGCGCTTGCGGGCCGCCCGGCCGAGCAGTCTCACGGGCCTCACTGCCCGGTAGGGCACACGGACGAGCTGGCGGTGGAGGGGCCAGTGCGGCGTGGGCTCGTTCGCGAGTTCCTCATCCGCGTAGCCGTAGCCGCGAGCCAGCTCCGCGACGGACCCATCCAGGACGAACCCGTATCGCGCGTCCTTCCTCCACTTGGCGAGCGAGCGAGCGTGGAGGTATCCCTTCTCCGGAACCGGTATCTCAGCGAACTCGCACACGGGCCGCAGGACCGCCGGGTCTGCGATCACGTCCTCGTACCTGACGACGGTTAGGTCTTCGCCCAGCTCGTCCTCGACCTCGCGGAGGTTGCGATACGCCTCCGCCCACTCGAACTGGTGCACCTCCGGTATCTCGCGGCGGCGGTGCCACATCGAGTAGAGGGCGTCCATCGGGTTCCGGACCAGCCCCACGAAGTGGTAGCGCACCTCGGGGCGCTCGCTGCGGCACTCCAGCATGAGATCGAGCGCCGAGCGCTGGTGCAGGTGGTGCGGTGTCTTCTCCAGGTAGACTGGCTCGTAGGCCCTGCACAACGCCACCCACGAATCGAAGAGCGCGGCCTTCGTGTCGACGCTCTCACCGCCGCCCTCGCCGCGCGGCGCGTCCGGCGACACCGCCGGGGCCGCGTACCCCGGCGTCGCCGAGACAGTTCCACCCTCATTGAGGTTCACAGACAGGAAGAGCTCCAGCTCACGTCTCGCGCGCCGAGACGTGATTGGAACCTCGCTGTCGGCCATGTCGACCTGGGGCAACCCCAGCACGGACGCGGCCTTCACCCAGTAGAGCGTCTCGTTCTCGTTGTGCCGCGTCCAGCGGACGTGTCGCACCCGTCCGGTCTCGCACAGCAGATTCTGAAGCGCGCTAGAGCCGGCGGACTTCGACGACAGTATGACCACGCACCTTGGACCGGCGTTCGTCACACCGACGCTCCTTCCCCGCCCGACCCTCGCCGGAGCATCCTCGGCAGCGTCATTAGAAGCCTGACGTCGTCGCGTCGAGGGAGCCACGTCTCGCCGTAGGTCTGCCCCGTCGCGCGCCGGAACGTCACGATGAACACGATGCCGGTCGCGACGTACCCGGCCGTCATCGCCCACGCCGCGCCCGACAGACCGATCGCGGGGAGAAGCACCAGAAGCACGGCGACGTTGACCAGAGTGCCGAGACCAACGGCCACCGAGGAGACCGCCGGCCTCCCGGTGCCCATGAAATACGCCGAGAAGACGGTGGTCGCCGCGCGGACGAAGACGCCCGGGACGATGATGAGCGTCAGGGGGACCGCAGGGAGGAAGGCCTTCGACAGGAGAACGCGGACGAGTGGAACGACGAAGACGCACAGCAGCGCGAGGGCCGCCCCGGAAACGAGCATGTTCGCCCTCGCGGCCTGGGCGACCAGCTCGGGGCGTCCTCTCTCGTCTCCGGCTACGCGGGAGAAGAGAGCCTTCTCGACCGAGCGCGGCACTACTATGACCCTCATCGCCAGCGCCGACGCGGCGGCGAAAAGCCCGATCTCGGACGGAACGACGAAGAACGCGAGCAGCATCGTTCCTATTCGCATGCTGACGACCGCGCTCAGCTTCGCGACCAGCACTCGAAGCCCGTAAGCAAGCAGCTCGCGATAGCCCTCGCGCGACCTGCGGCAGCTCTCGAGCGCCCCCTCATTCCGTAGCAGAGCGAGTGAAACAAGCGAGCTGATAACTCCCGCGATGATGATGGAGAACAGCGCGCCGTTGACGCCGAGCTTGAGCCCCATCACCAGCACGAGCGTGGCGAGCAGATGGACGCCGATGTTGACGACCTCAACGACCGCCATCCACTTGAACCGGCGGATGCCTATGAAGTAGAGCGCGAAGGCGTTCGTCAGGCCGACGAAAGGGATGATGCCCAGCGAAATGAGGAAGGACGACCGCTCCGCCTTGTGGAAGAACTCGAGGTCGAGCGCCATCAGCAGCCGGCCGACTACGATGGCGGCGACCGCCCCGACGAGAAGCAGCACGAGCGAGCTCTTCACGCCCTCCGACCGGCCCATCCGCCCGGACGCGACGAAGTACTGCCCGGCGCGGTCGGCTCCCAACGTGAAGACGATGCCCAGCACGGTCGCGAAGATGAGGCAGACGGCGTATGAGCCCCTGCCGTCCGTCCCCAGCAGCCACGCGAGCGCGCTCTGTATGGCAACCCCGAACGCGAGCACCGCCAGGCGGCTTCCGAGCGCTATCGCTGTGTCTCTGGTACCGTCGCGCATGGAGACGGGTCTCCAAGAGGAGCGCCGGGACGACCGTCCCGGCGCCTCGTGATCTTGTCGGCGTTTCGACGTCGCTCTTCGGGGATTCTGTCGAGCGGTCACGCCGTTGTCAATAGACTACTCCGCGGCCCCTTCTACCTCACGAGCACCACGTTGACGCTCGAGCGGACTCCGCCCGCGGCCCGCAGGACGGCGAAGTAGACCCCGCTCGCAACCGCGCGGCCGTTGCCGTCACGACCACCCCACGCGACCGAGTGGACACCCGGGTCCATCACCCTGTCGAGCAGTGTGTGCACGACCTGTCCAGCCGCGTTGTAGACGGTCACGCTCGCGCGCCCGCGCCGCGGCAGCGAGAACTCGACGAGCGTTCCTTCCGAAGCCGGGTTCGGACTCGCCCAGATGAGACGCGCTCCCTCTACCTCTTCGTCGTCCACGCCGGCCCAACCGTAGTAGCGCGCGTCTTGCGCCTGCAGGATGCCCCAGCCCATCAGTGTGTCGGGGGAGCTGCTCTGTGTCGCCGTCGCGCGCGCGGCCTCGATCACCTCGATCGGAGACCACTCAGGGTGCGCCTGAACGAGAAGGCCGACGGCTCCCGCCGTCAGCGGGCAGGAGAACGACGTGCCCGCGGCGAAACCGTAGCTCGCGGTATCGCTAGATGTGGCGACGTACGCGTCGAGTCCCTGCGCCATGACGTCCGGCTTGATGCGTCCATCGTAGGTGGGACCGACCGAACTGAACCACACGCGGTTGCCGTTGTCGGTCACCGCACCGACCGACAGGACGCTGTCGCCGTCCGCCGGCGCGATCATGTACTTCCAATCGCTGTCGCCCTCGTTGCCCATGGAGTTGACGACCACGATGCCGCGCGCGGCCGCCATGTCCGCGGCGTTCGTCACTGTGGCCGTCTCGCCGTCCATGTCCTCGTATGTGTACCAGTAGTAGTAGCCGAGCGAGCTAGAGACCAGGTCCGCGCCCAGGCTGTCGGCCCACTCGACGGCCTCCTGCCAGTAGTCCTCCTCGACCTCGATCTCCTCGTCGACGATCTCGGTCTTGCAGAGGATGAAGTCGGCCTCGTAGGAGCCGCCGTATGTCTCGCCCGGGTACTTGGCACCAACGCAAGAGAGCGTGGCCGTTCCGTGGTTGTCCTGCCCATCGGGGTCGCCGGGCTCGTTCGCCGTCTCGGTGTCGTCGTTGATGAAATCGCGCTCCGCGACGATGCTGCGGTGGCGGTAGGCCTGGTGGTCGGTGTCGAAGCCCGTGTCGAGCATGGCGATCAGCACGCCCGAGCCGTCCAACCCCTCGTCGTGAAGCTGGTCGACCTGGATCTGCTCTATCTGGTTCTGGGCCTCGCCGTAGTCGAGCCTGCCCCGGCCGCGCGCTCCGTGCTCCCTTCCGTCCGCAGGGATGATCTCAGGCAGAGGCTTCGTCCCGCGCGCCACCGGCCGGACCTCCCGCACGAACGGAAGCGACGCGATCTCCGCGGCCTGAGCGCGGTCCGCGCGAACGGACACGGCATTGAGCCAACGGCTCTTCGTGACGACATCCACGCCGGTCGACCGGACGGACTCCACGTAGCTCGAGGCGACCGGCAGATCGTTCCGATTCGACACGAACCCGACCTTCGCGCGCCTCGCCCTCGCCCGCTCCGGCAGCGCGGACTCGAAGGCCTCTATGGCCTCGCGCTCACCCGCCCTCGTCAGACCCTTGTCGGTGAAGAAGACCCACAGCTTCTGCACGCCGCCGGGCCCGTCGGCCCGCTCCGCCCCCTCGGGAGGTAGTGCCTGCGCGGCGCCGGCCAGCGCGAGCAGCAGCGCCGCCATCGTGAGCGTGAGGATGCACTTCGGAGACATATCATTCCCTCCTAACTCGCGTAGTCGCAACTAGTTACCATTATAGCACAGGAGGGGTACAAGAGCAAGCCGCCCCCGCCGGGCGGCTCGCTCCGCAGCCTCACAAGGAAGGCGGAACCCGTAGCGGGGACGGCAGTTGGCGCGCTTCCCGTGGCGCCTCCCGTGATGCGGATGGGCAGGCTCACGAGCGCGGCCGGGCGAGCTGGCTACTTGGCCAGCGAGAATATCGTAGCGTCGAGCCTCTCGTTGTGCGCGACGGAGTCGAGCACGTAGGTGCTGGACCCGCCCTTGCGCGAGTAGACCACGCGGCGCGGCATCAGAACGCCGTCGATCACCTCCCAGTCGCGAAGCTCACGGTGGCACCCGAGCCGGGTCAGAAGCCCCGTCTCGACGTCGAAGCCCAGCCGGTGGGACTCGTCGCCGTCGATCTCGACGACCCAGACCCGGTCACCGCCCCAAGTCTCTGCGCCCGTAGACCGCATGTGAGGGAACAGCGTGAGCAGCTTGATCGGGAACTGCGGGTCCGTCATCCAGTAGTCGCGCGGCCCCATGGGCGCATCGCCGTGAACGCTCCCGTCGACGTCGATCTTCCAGTCCTCGTCGCCGTCGAATCCCTCCAGGACCACGCCGTCGGCTGTTCTCGTCACCACGAGGTACTCTCCGGCCGCGTTGCCGTACACGGTCAGAGTGTCTACCTTGTGGATGTGCCTGTCCCAATGGAGGTCGGTCACGACGCGCATCTCAGCCACTCGAGTGCGGAGCGCCTCGACCGCGTCCCGGCCGCCGATGGCCTCGACGTACTGCTCGACGAGCTCGCGCGCGGACGGAGCGTCGTGCGCGGTGGCAGGACTCACCCCTGCTGCCAGGCACGCTCCCAGAAGAGCGAGAGCCGTCACGAAACCCACATTGTGTCGCATGGTGTTCCCCCTGTGAGGCGTCCGTGAGCAACCAGAGGACCGCTCATACATCCTGCAGACGCGCGCCGAGGCGCTTCTCTTCGTGCCCCCGCACGATGCGCCGCGAGTTTCCGCGCGATTCGAGACCGAGAACAACGAAGAAGGGCGCCCCGTACCTTGGAACGGGACGCCCTCATGTTGGTCGTGTGCGGCGCGGACCGGTTCCAGCCCGGACGCCCGCCGAGACGCCGGCGCCGCCCTGCCTCAGTCTGTTAGAGCGTCTGCAGCGACCTGAAGTTCACGAAGTCCGCGTAGTGGATGATCCAGGCCTCGGGACAGATGCGGCCGCCCTCGCCCTCCTTCGCGTGCATCGCGATCAGGTGGCAGATGCGGGTCGGGATGCCGTGCTTGTAGGCGAGCGCGGTCCCGGAGAACGGATGGCGGAGGTCCTTCCCCGCCTCGCTCTTCACGATCTTGTCGCCGAGCCTGCGGTACTCGACCAGCTTGCCCACGTCGTGCAGGATGCCGCCCGAGACCAGGTAGTCCATGTTGACCGGCATGCGGTCGCCGTAGTAGTCGACCATCGCCTTCCCGATGGCGATCGCCGTCTGCGTGACCACGCGCGTGTGGTCGAGGAGACTCAGGTCGGTGTCCTCTATCAGGAGCGTGAACGGGATGTCCTTCATGTCCACGACCTCCCAGCCGCCCGTCTCCATCGCGTCCATCCAGACGTCCAGGGTCTTCTCTCTCAGCTCGTCGTCCTCTATCAACTCGAGCTCCGGCAGGATCCCGCGCACTTCGTCCTTCGTCGGCATGTGTCATCCTCGCTTCTTGTGTTCGCGCGCGCCGGCGCTCCCCCACGGCACGCGGCCCGGCCGCCAGTGACCGGGGCCGGTTTCGCTACTTCCCCGCCTCCAGCTTAGCACGCGCGTAGTTCAGCAGGCCCCCAGCGTCCCGGATCGCGAGAATCTCGGGAGGCAGCGGAGGGAACGTGAACTCGCTTCCACCTACGGTTATCGTCCCGCCCTCGATGTCGAGAGACACCTCGTCGCCCTCCTTGTACGCGTCTACCGCGTCCGACGCCTCAATGAGGACGAGACCCTGGTTGATCGCCGCGCGGTAGAAGATCCGCGCGAAGCTTTTCGCCACGACAGCGGCTATACCCACGGCCTTGAGGCCCAGCACCGGTTGCTCGCGCGAGCTTCCGCGACCGAAGTTCGTCCCGGCCATCAGTATGTCGTTCTGCGAGACACCCCCCGCGAAGTCAGGGTCGAGGTCCTCGAGCAGATGAGGCTTCACCTCCTCCGCGGTCGAGCACGTGTACGTGTACTTCCCCGGAAAGAGCATGTCGGTGTTGATGTCGTCACCGTACTTCCAGACCTTCAACTGA